>Ga0082212_10000013_pt1 | contig 257108 bp, 216 predicted proteins | sample TergutNt197P3_FD_71548 | JGI IMG/M metagenome (GOLD analysis project Ga0082212, IMG submission 71548) | Neocapritermes taracua P3 segment gut microbial communities from Petit-Saut dam, French Guiana - Nt197 P3 | ecosystem: Host-associated > Arthropoda: Insects > Digestive system > Gut ... | reverse complement strand
GACCGTATTTATATGAGTTTCATATTTCCACCGTCTTGTCGCTCTTTCGCTTGTGGCAACGTCGCGGAAAGGATATTCCGTTAGATGAACTGCTCGCCCTTATCATAAAATTAGTTAAAGTGGGGTGAATGCATCAATCTTGTCACCGCTTGGCGAGCTGTTTTTCTATCTTTTAACGATTTGCCTTGCAGGGGGTGTGCAAATTGTTAACGATTTGATTTTCAAAAATGGAATCGTTAAAAGATACTCTTAAAACAGGCAGGGTTCGGGTCAAGTGTCCTCCACAAAATGGCTCTGGAAACTGCCAAGAAATGATACAATGCAAACGCTTAATCCAGCAAAAGCCCTCTGTTACTGGGATTTTAAGAAATCAAAAAACCACCTGCCGACAAAATTCTTTTTATCAATAGATGGTTATTGATATGGTGGAGCCTAGGGGGATCGCATAATTTGCTGCGCAAATTCTGAGACCTCGCTCGCTTTGCTCGCTCAGACCGCTCGGCTACAAACGTGCCACGGGCACGTTTGATGACGCCTCGCGCCCTCACGGGTTCGCTCCCCCTTACAATACACAGGAACAAAAAAGCAGGTACATTTCTGTACCTGCCAGTTTACTGTTGGTGGAGCCTAGGGGGATCGAACCCCTGACCTCTTGGCTGCCAGCCAAGCGCTCTCCCAGCTGAGCTAAGGCCCCACGTGTAAAGCAACTTGCATAGTATAGCAAACTCATTTTGATTGGCAACTCTGACTTGGGCACGCCATCAAGCACGCTATCAAGCCGCTATCAAGCTCACTCACCAGGCGCACTCATCAAGCCCGCAGAGGCTTCGGGGGACTTTTGCCAGCAACCACTTACGTTTGAGGCGCGTTTGTGTCCTTGTCACCCGTATTTACACTCATGCTTTCCTCAAGCACAAACAGAGCAACACTTTCTATATGATAGGTTTGAGGGAACAAGTCAATGGGCTGCACACAGACAAGCTCATAGCCGTTATCAATAAAGTTTCTGGCATCGCGCGCTAAAGTAGAAGGGTCGCAAGAAACATAAACAACACAGCGAGGAGCAGCAGAAACGAGAGCTGCGGTTGCCTGCGGAGAAAGTCCCGAACGAGGAGGGTCGATGATTGCCGCGGCAAGCGACCCTAGGCCCGAAAGCTCACGTGCCGCATCGCCGCCAATCACCCGCGCATCAAGTGCATTATCCTCAAGGTTACGTCGCAAATCACGAACGCTTGACCCATAGGATTCAACGGCACTTACGCGATTATAGCGTGCTGCAAGAGGTATCGTAAACGTTCCTGCTCCTGCATATAAGTCGGCAACATGATCATTCTCGCCAATCTCAGCCTGCTCAAGAAACGCCAAAACGGTTTCCACCAGCGTTTGCGCACCCGGAGAATTGACCTGATAAAACGAGGGCGAACTCAACTTGAGATAGCGTCCGTCAAGCATTTCGCGCCAATAACCTCTACCTGCTAAAACCTCAACCTGCTTTACGTTGCGCTCTTTGAGTTCCCCATCAATGATAACGCGCGTCATGCTCGTAGTACGCACAGCTTCATTGAGCACGCGCGCCACCAACTGGCGAGAAAGGGGAGAAGGCTTTGCCCATAGCGACAGCTCAACGTCTTTAGTAAACTCGGAGGCTCGAATGTTGACACGGTGTAAATCGGGCAGTATTTCTCGGCAGGTATAGGTCAAAGCCCCCGCAATACGCTGCGGTGCGTCAGATAAGTTATGAGCCAGCTGCAGACAGCCGTCAACGGGAACAAACTCTGCTGAGCCTCTTGCGCGAAACCCGAGCGAACATTTTTTGTCAATCGTTTGAATGCTCAACTCAATTTTATTGCGATAGCCCCATGTTTTTGTTGACTTTGCCACCGCTTTAACAAGGCTTTCTGCTTCCGCTATGCCACCAATTCTTCGCAAAGCCTCAACAACGCTATTGTGTTTCCAAACGCACTGCTCATCGTAGCTTATGTGCTGCCACGGACAGCCGCCACAGCTGGCATGATAGGTGCATTTTGGCTCGACTCGATGGGGGGAGGGGGTAACAATTCTCCCGATGCGCCCCCGCACATAGCGTTCATGATTTTCGACGCACTCAACAAGGACGGTATCCCCCACAACGCCGTCTTCAACAAATGCCACACGCCCGTCTGGCAGGCGTCCAACACCTGCGCCGTGATAAGCGAGCGACTCAATAAGTATAGGAACTGTCCCAGCCACGTAACCAACCCCTTCAAAGTGATTACGAGTTTTTAACATTTTAGCAGGTTTACCAAGGGCTATACGTGTAAATGTTACAAAAAATGTTACAAAACTTGTAGTAAGGCTTGGCCTCGCAAAAAAGAGTTTTTGTGGCGCTTAGACGAGTGTGTTTGTCGGGCGCAAGATTGAAGGCTTCAGGTACAATGTTTGTAGGCCCCCTTAGCTCAGGGGATAGAGCGTCTGCCTCCGGAGCAGAAGGCCGCAGGTTCGAATCCTGCAGGGGGCACCACCATCGAGCCGTGAGTTATTTTGCAAGTTCTGTTACACTGATACGTTGAACTTTTTGAATGGAAGCACGTTGAGGAGGATTTATGGCCATCTATAACCCTGAGTATCCAGTAAACGGCACAGAGATTGCTGTTATCAACACAAACAAAGGGAGCATTGCAGTCCAGCTAACGGGCGCAGACACCCCCATACACGTGAGCAATTTTATTGAACTTGCGCTCAAGGATTTTTACAACGGCCTCAAGTTCCATCGTCTTGAACCAGGTTTTGTTGTTCAGGGCGGTTGCCCCAATACGCGCGAGCTCACCCGCGAGCAGGTTCGTATGGGAAGCCCTCTGTTAGGCACCGGTGGCCCTGGCTACACCATAAAAGGCGAGTGGACAAGCAATCCCAATAATTTTCATAAAGATGGGACACTTGCCATGGCTCGCTCAGCAGCACCCGACAGCGCAGGCTCACAGTTCTATTTTTGCCTCGGGCCGCAAGCTTTCCTCGATGCGAACTACACCGTTTTTGGCAATCCTGTTGATGAGGAAAGCCTCAAAGTTATTCATTCCCTTGAAAAAGGTGACGAGATTACGTCTGTTGAGATTCTTAACGTCAGCTAGCTTGGTTAAGGTGGGTGGCGGATTGCCCGCATGCTGTTTGGTAGCGATGTGGCATGATGGTGACGCTTTTTGATGTTTTAAGAAAGGTACGGTTTTGAACAGTTTACATTTTGAGCGCGCGCGCTCCGCATACGGAAAAGGCGAGTACGTAGACGCACTTAAAGAATACTACGCCTGCCTCAAGGAGGATAACGCCAGTTTTGGCCCAGGCGATGTTGGTCTTATTTGCTATCGCCTTGGCAATTGCCTTCTTAAGATGCGGAGTTTCCAAGAGGCGAGCATAACCTACGGAAAAGCTCTTGAGGACGAGGCCTATGCAGACAAAGCTACGGTGCGCGTAAACCTCGGTAAGTCACAAATTGGTATGGGCGATTATGAAGGCGCTATTACAAGCTTCAACGCTGCACTTGCAGATCCTACTTTTCAGAAATCTTATCAGGCTCACATGGGTCTGGGAACCGCATTTACCCGTCTGGGTATGTTGGTTGACGCAGGAACGTCGTATCGTAACGCCGCTTTAGATGAGCGCAATCCCAATCCAGTTAAGGCTTTAGTGCAGCTCGGCAATACCTTTGCCTCCCTCAACAGACCGCAAGATGCGATTGAGTCTTATAAGACGGTGTTTGAGTTTGAGCCAAGCGACTCGGTGCGCTCAAAAGTAAATGAGTCACTGGGGCAGGCTTATACGGCAGCTGGCCGCTATAAGGAAGCAGTCGAATCCTTTACTTTTGCTGGCGCTGGCGGACGCTACGCTCTTTCTGCAGAAGCCGCACTCGATTTCCAAAAGGCTCAAGAGGCACTTCAAAAATCCGTTGCACCAGCTCCATCTGCTCCAGCAAATCGCGCTGGTTTCGCAGGGCAAGATCCGTATGCTGTTGGAGCTACTGCAGAAATGCCGAATGCTGCGTACGACAACTATGGTTTTGGCGAAGCCGCCTCAGTTGCTGGTGCTGACATGATGTCGGGCAACTATGCTGCTCCCATCGCACCAGGCATGGCTTCTGCTTCGTATCAAGGTGGATATGGTAGCGATATAGGGCTGATGCCCGACGGCTCTTACGGTCTGTCTGCGCCCGAGGTCTTTGGCGACACCTCAACGGGCACCATTCCTTCTCTTAACGATACTGATTTCTTTACCGCAACTGATGACGATCTTATCGCCATGGGCAAGAGTCAGATGCGCAAAGAGCGCAGAGGTCGCAACGCGGGGCTCAAAATCCTGCTAACCGTCCTTATAGTTATGGTTCTTGTTTTGGGCGGCGGCGTTTTTGCCTATTGGCAAGGTCTTGGCTTCCCCTCACAAAAAATGGTCATTTCTGATATGTTTGCAGCTCACCGAGAAGGAAACGACGTTTTGCAATACTGGGCAGCAGGGGAGGACAGCGAGGAGATTATCGCTCGCAAAATGAACCAAGTTGCTCCCACTGAGCGCGTTGAGGTGAGCATAGAAAGTGTTTCAATGAGCGAATCTGAGGCCATTGTGGTTGCATATTTGGTTGAAAAACCAGGAGAACTTCGCTACTCCGTCAAGCTTGAGCGCTCATTCATTGGTTGGAAAATAGCCGATCTCAATTTGAACTTTGCTTCACAACAAAGTTCATAGATTCTTACAGAAGGGTAGATTATGCAAGAAAAAACGTATGTCATGTTAAAGCCTGATGCGGTTTCCAACCGTCATATTGGCGAGATTATTGCCCGTTTTGAGCGTGTGGGTCTTAACCTTGAGCGCCTTGAGCTTGCAAACGTTACGCCCGAGCAGGCAGCGGCAAATTATGCCGAGCACGAGGGCAAGCCGTTTTACGAGGGTCTGGTAAAGTACATTACCTCGGGTGCAGTAGTAAAAATGGTGCTTTCTGGCGAGGACGCTGTAGTTATTTGCCGTAAGCTCATGGGGGCTACCAATCCTAAAGATGCTGCTCCGGGCACTATTCGCGGCGATTTTGGGCTCGTTATGGATGCAAATGTAATCCACGGCTCCGACTCACCGGAATCTGCCCAGCGCGAAATTGGTATCTTTTTTCCAGATTTTTCCTAAGAAAGAGGCTTGAGCGCACCGTGTCGATTTGACACTTTTGCCGGCGCCTCAATGCCGAATTCTACGGGGGTTTTTATAAAACCCCAAACGATAGCGGGGCTTATGTGGTAAAATAAATCGTTTCTTACTCTCGATAAAAGTGTCGAGATATTATTCTGGCTGCAAAAAGCAGCTTAAGTTAGGAGTTTTGGGCGACTATGTCGTTTCTTGATAATGTATTTAGCCAGTGGAGCTGCGACATGGCCATCGACCTGGGCACGGCCAACACGCTTGTTGCCGTAGCAGGCGAGGGCGTTGTTCTTAACGAGCCGTCAGTTGTTGCCGTTGACACCGAGGTCAATCGTGTTATCTCGGTTGGCAGCGAAGCGCGCGAGATGATTGGACGTAATCCGGGCAATATTTCGGTTGAGCGCCCTTTGTCAGACGGCGTTATCGCTGATTATGACGTTACCGAGGCGATGCTCTCGTATTTCATTAACAAGGCAAATCCCAAAACCCGCGTGTGGCAACCAAAGCCTCGCATTGTTATTTGTATTCCCTGTGGCGTTACCTCCGTTGAGAAACGTGCCGTTTTTGAGGCAACTATTCAGGCGGGAGCGCGTCAGGCGTTTTTGCTTGAGGAGCCTATGGCTGCTGCCATCGGTGCTGGCTTGCCTGTTGAAGAGCCCACCGGCTCTATGGTTATCGACGTGGGTGGCGGTACAACAGAAATTGCCGTTATCTCACTTGGTGGCATTGTAGCTTCGCGTTCTTTGCGCATTGCAGGCAACGAGTTTGATGAGGCAATTGCGCGTCATATTCGCGATGTGTATGGTCTTAATGTTGGCGTTCGCACGGCAGAGGACATCAAAATCGGCATCGGCTCGGCCATGCCTATCGCCTCAGGCGAGCTTGATATGGAAATCTCTGGCCGTGATTTGGCTACCAATCTCCCGCGTAGCGAGCTTATTCAATCAGAGGACGTGCGCGACGGTTTGCGAGGTCCTTTGCATGACGTGCTTATCGCCATCAAAGAAACCTTCCTTGAAACCGACCCCGACCTTGCGGCCGATATTATCACCAATGGTATTTTGCTTACGGGCGGTGGCGGTTTGCTCAAGATGTTTGATGGCTTCTTGACGCGTGAGCTTGAAGTACCGGTTTATATTTCTGATACCGCATTTATCAACGTTGTTATGGGCTGCCTAATGGCTCTGGAGAATCCAGATGCCCTGCAACGTTCGTATACCCAGCGATAAGAAAGGTCGCCTTTTCTATGGCGCTTGCCCCTAAAAGACCGAAACGTGTTTCGGCGGGGATCGTCACGATTATCCTCAGCCTGCTTTCGGTTGTAATGATGACCGTTTGGATACTTGAAGAGCCTACCGGCCCGCTTCACAGCGTGCGCGCCGCCTCGCTTACTCTTGCCGCTCCGCTGCAGCAGGCAGGCACCTTTGTTGGCGTTCCAGCCGACGAGGTCCGAAAAACAGTCGATGAGATAACAACTTCCGAAGAAGATATTGCTGAGCTGCGTGCTCGCAATGAGGAGCTGCTTGCGCTTACCTTGCGCCTTGAGGAATATCGTATTGAAAATGAGCGTCTTGCTCGGTTGCTTGATGTTGTTGATGCTTATTCGCTTTCGGGTACCACGGCGCGGGTTATTTCTCGTACCACCGATTCTTGGAACCGCACTATAACCATCAACAAAGGTACTTCTGATGGCCTCAGTATTGGTATGCCCGTTATGAATGCAGATGGATTGCTGGGGCAGGTCGAAACGGTGGGCTTGTTTAGCTCAACGGTGCGCCTGCTTATGGATCAGCGCAGTGGTGTTGCTGTCTTTTTGCAATCGAGTCGTACCGAGGGTGTTGTTTCTGGCTCATCGGAAGGACTTTTGTATCTCGATCTCATACCGCTCGCCGCTCCTGTAAAGCAAGGCGATGCGGTTATTACCTCGGGTGCTGGCGGTGTCTATCCAAAAGGCCTTATTATTGGCGTTGTTGCCAGCGTATCCCATGATTCCTCCGATGTGTATCAAACGATTGTCATTACACCCGTCAAACGAGTTGACACCTATGAAGAAGTATTTGTTATGACGGGCAGGCAGTCTGAGGTGAGTTGGAACCCTGATGCCCTCGCCGAGTCCAAAAAAGACGGCGAGGAAAACCCAGATGACGCACAATCGCCAGACACAAACCAAAACACACAAGACGTGCTGAGCGTACAGGGTGGACAACCAGCACAGCAGGCGCAAAACGACGACACTCAAAACAGTGGTGGGTCGCAATCGTCAGACACATCTGCCAACTCGAGCGCACGCTCTGCGAGGGGGAACTAATGATAAATGCCCCTGTTGAACTCGCGGCCTCCTCAAGACGACAGCATCTCATTACGGTGATCGTTCTTGGTATTCTTGCCTTCATTTTGCAGATAGCGGTAGCGCCACACATTTCGATTGCAGGCGTTGTTCCCAACTTCATTATGGTTGCGGTGTGTGTTGTTGCTCTTACTAATACCCCCACGCGCTCAAGTGTGTATGGCTTTGTTCTCGGTTTTGCCTTTGACCTCTTCTCGCAAGGACCACTGGGAATTATGGCTCTTATCCTCACGGTTATGGGCTACACTCTAAGCACGCTTAACCGAGGTTCGTTTGAGAGCAACTGGCTTATTGAGCTCTTTGTGGCAGCGGTCGCTATTTTCTTAGCGGAGGTCTTACACGCTGTTGCGCTTGCGATTATTGGCTACGATGCCAATATAGTGCATTCACTCCTCTTTAGAGCCCTGCCGGGTGCTCTTTTTGAAACCATTTTAGTATTGATTGTTTTGTCTGTAGCCAAGCTCGTGCCGCGCAAGCCTGAGGCGAAGAAAAGAACTGCACTTGCAGGGCTTGATTCAAAGCAGGCTCAAAAAGCAAAAAAAGCTGCCAAGAACAAGTCGCCCTTTGCCAAGAAGTGGACTTCCGAGCGAAAGATTCGTTAGCATGAACGTGTATCTTATCGCTGCTATCATAGGCATTTCTGTCTTTGTTGTTGTCATGGTTGTCGCTATAGTGGCATGGTTTATTTATGGCAAATACAAAACCGACCCTGTTTCTGGCATGAGCTTTGAGCGCACCGGCACCTACGACATGCAAGATGTCAATCGTTTGGGACGTGCGGGCAATATGGCGCCCCTCAAGGGTGGGCCTGACCGCAGAGGTCGCTTTTATGCTTTTGGTGCTTTGGTTGCCGTACTCTTTGGCACGCTAACGGTTAAGCTTTGGACCATGCAGGTAATCTCTTCTGATAAATACTCTGCAGAGGCCACCGATAACATGACAAGAGATGTTTCGACACCGGCGTTTCGAGGACGCATCCTTGACCGCAATGGTGTTGAGCTTATTACCAATCGTGCCTCCATTGTGCTTACCTGTAAAAAAAGCATACTTGAAACCCGTGGCCTTGTGCATCGGCTTTCTCTCATTTTGGGAATCCCCAAAGGCGTGTTGCGCCGTAACATACGCAACGATGCAGCAGGTGTGCAGGCAGACCGCATTATAGCCCACGATGTTCCCATGCGTACCGTTGCCTTTATCAAAGAACACCCTACGTTGTTTGAAGGGGTTAATATCGAAAAGCGCACCATGCGCCATTATCCGCTCGGTAATACTGCAGCGCATATCTTAGGCTATACCGGCCCCGTTACCGAAGACCAGCTCAAAAGTCAGATAACGTGGGATGTTGTTCAATTTGAGCGAGGAGATGTGGTAGGAAAAGACGGAGCGGAATATGCCTTTGATCGTATTTTGCGCGGCGTTCCGGGCACTCGCACCTACAAGGTTGATTCCTCAGGGCTCCCCATTGAGCTCATTAACGAAATTGAGCCCACAAGTGGCAACGACGTATGCCTCACCATTGACTCAAAGCTCCAAAAAGAAACCGATCGCATTTTGATGGAAACCATTATTGCGGCGCGCAGCAGCGACAATGACAATGCGCGAGCCGGTGCTCTTATTTGCCTTGATGTTAAAGAGGGTGGCGTGCTTGCCGCATCAAGTTATCCTACCTTTAACCCTGCCGATCTCATCGGTGGCATCTCAAGCGACTTGTGGGAGCAGCTTACCAAAAAGACTTCGAATTATCCGCTCAATAACCGGGTCATTTCTGGCCTATATCCAGCTGCCTCAACCTTTAAGGCCTTTTCGAGCATGGCGGGCTTGAATTTTGGTGTTATCCAAGGCGACATACACCATGAGTGCAAAGGCTTCTGGGATAAATATGGCAAGGAATGGGGACAGCGCTGCTGGATTTATCCGGGCGGACATGGTTGGGTTGGCCTTGAAGAGGCTATCAATCATTCGTGCGACATCTTTTTTTACAACGTGGGTGCCGAGTTTCATAAGCGCTGGTACGCCTTGCCCGATGATGAAAAGGAAGACGTGTTTCAAGACTACATAAGAACGTGGGGCTTTGGCCAACGCACGGGTATAGATTTGCCCGGAGAAGGACGAGGACGCGTGCCAACGGCAGCATGGAAGCACGACGCCTTTCCAGATACGCCAGAGGAATCCCAATGGCAGCCCGGTGATATGACCAATATGTGCATTGGCCAGGGCGATATCTTGGTAACTCCGCTGCAAATCGCAAATGGCTATGCAACAATTGCTCGCCGCGAGGCGGTCAAACCGCATATTTTCCATAAAGTTATCGACAAGGACGGCAACGATGTTGTTTCCCATAAACTCGAGCCCGACGAAACGCAGCCTGAGTTTAGCGATGCCGCACTCAACCGTGTTATCGACGGGCTCATGCGTGTTGTAAACCGTGAGAAAATCTTTAGCCCCATACCCGTAGATATTGCAGGTAAATCAGGCACGGCGGAGGTAGCCGGAAAAGACCCGTATGCGTGGTTTGTTGCTTACGGCCCCGTCTATGACCCTGAATATTGTGTTGCTTGTCTTATTGAGGAAGGCGGACAAGGCTCGTCTACTGCTATCATGGGAGTATTGCATACCTTTGCAGCAATCTATAATAAAAAACTCGGAGCGATTGTTGCGCGTAAATCGGAATCGGACGGTGAGCGATAGACAGATGCCTATATCACCACTTCTTAAGCAACAAAATGCAGGCTCGCGTGAAATTAACGCCGCCTCACTTGGTCGTCGCGTTTTGGCGAGCATCAACTTTCCGCTGCTCTTTGTTACGGCTGCGCTGCTTGCGTATGGGTTGCTGATTGTCTATTCTGCCATTTTGGATAACCCTGATTATGCCTTTTCACGTCAACTTACTGGTGTGGGAATAGGACTCGTGATTATGGGGGCGCTATGGGCGTTTGATTATCAAAAACTTTCGACCTTTGCCTTTCCGCTTCTTATTGTTTCTATGTTCCTCGTCCTTTTGCCCCTTGTTCCGGGCCTGGGCGTTAATATCAACGGAGCGACCAACTGGATAAGCCTTTTTGGCTTACGGCTTCAGCCAAGCGAGTTTGCCAAGCCCCTCATGATTTTATTTGGAGCTGCGCTGGTAGGAAAATACCGAGGGCACATCAATGACGGACGTGAGTATTTTCTTGCGCTTGGCTTGCTCATGCTTCCTGTTATCGGCGTTATGCTGCAACCTGATATGGGTACTGCCCTGGTCTTTTTAGTAGTAGCAATGGTGGTACTTTTTGCAGGCGGAGCGAACCGTAAGTGGCTCATTCTCACCATAGTAGGCATGATAGCTGCGCTGATATTTATTATTGCGCTCGACGGTTTTCTTGATAACGTGCTGGGAGTTGATACGCTTATTAAGGAGTATCAAAAAAATCGTATTCTGGTTTTTCTTAATAATGACATTGACCCCACAGGCATTAGCTACAATCTGCGGCAATCAAAAATCGCTATAGGTTCGGGCGGTCTTTTTGGTGAGGGCTTTGGCAACGCCTCCCAAGCAGAGCTCAACTTTTTGCCCGAATATGCCACTGATTTCATTTTCTGTGTCCTTGCGCAACAATTCGGTTTTGTGGGCAGTGTGGCGCTTATCGCCTTGTATATTCTTTTGTTTTTTGTTTCGCTCACCATTGCCTTTGCCGCCAGAGATTCCTTTGGCACGCTTATCGCAGCTGGCGTTACGGGCATGTGGGTATTTCACGTATTTCAAAACATAGGAATGACGATGGGCATGATGCCCATTACGGGCATTCCTCTGCCCTTTGTGAGTTATGGTTCGTCGTTTATGTTAGTCAACTTTGTGTGCCTTGGGCTCTTGTGCTCGGTGTGGGCGCACCGCGATAATAAAACGCGAAAGAAAGTCTAGCGAGGTGTTCTGCAATGGCTAAAAAACAAGATATACTTTCTACTGCTTTAGCCAGTATTAAGACGATAAAATCTGCTGGGGAAGACATCTATGCAGGTGGCAACAAAACGGCGAGCGTACTGGTTTTTGTGGACAAAACGGTGCCCAAAAGTTTTATTTTGGCGGTGCGAGAAAAACTGCGTCCTCAAACTGACCATGTGGTAGTACACGTGCGTTCTTACGGAGATGCTGAAGCCTTAAGCCTTGCTCTTGCCGATTTGCCCGCCGCTGATCTGGCTCTTATTGTTGCGGGTGAAAGCTTTCGCACGGGCGAGCTTATTACGCGTGCGCACACACTCGCTTCTGCAGTGGTAGTTTTTACCACCAATCCTGCAGCGCTTCCGTCGCAAATACGTTTGTCAAATGAGGCAGATCAGCTTCCTACGGTTATTCCGGTGCCCACTGTTTTGGTGTCGGCGGGCAAGGGAGTAGATAAGAAAGTCCGTCTTTCTGAGGGCGACTTTGAAACCGTTTTTGATGAGCTTGCAAGCACGGTTGCAAAAAAGCTTGAAAAAAGTCGGATTGCGCTTGCGCAAGCCTACCCCTTTATGCGTCGTGCCGTTGCACTTGCCTTGACCCAAAAAGCTTCGCTCGAAAACGGATTAGTTTCTGCAATAGCTTTTGTTCCTGGTGCCGACATGCCCGTCTTAACGCTCAATCAAATGAGGCTCGTTTCTCAGATTGCGTCTTTGTACGGTCTGCCTGTTGGCGTTGCTCGCTTCAAAGAAATGGGGGCTATTGTCGCTGGTTCTTTTGGAGCACGAGCCTTGGTAAGAGCAGTAGTGAGCAGGGTTAACGTCGCTGGTTTTGCTGTTCGTATGGGCGTTGCTTATTCTGCGACGCTTGGCATAGGCCACGCTGCTTTAGAGTTGTACAGCAGGCAACAGGGCGGGCAGATTATTGCCTTACCTGCCGCAGATGATAAGCAAAAAGCCTCCAAGGGCTCTTTGCCCCCTGTGCCGTCCGAGCAAAACGACTCTTTATCACCTACGCTATCGCCTGCCTCACCATCTGCTGCCTCACCATCTGCTGCATCGCCTACTTCACCATCTGCTGCATCGCCTACGGTAACACCTACCCAAGCACCAAGCGAGCAGTAAGCATGGCTCTGTCTTCTGTGCCCACTACGCCCACCCATACGGCTCCAAATGCTTCTCTCTGGCACCGCATTGAGCCCCTTCTCAATGAAGTTGAGCGTCCTGCGCGGTACATAAATCATGAGCTTTTTGCCGCTTCGCCTTGTCAAGATACAAAAGAAAACGCAGTAGATTTTGTTTGGGTGTACCCCGACACCTATGAGATAGGGCAGTCCAACCAAGCGATTGCCATTCTTTATGATGTCATGCGCAGGTTGCCGGGCGTTACTGTCGAGCGTGCGTATTTGCCCTGGCTTGATATGATTTCCAAGCTGCGCGAACAAGATATTCCGCTGTTTAGCCTCGAGAGTTGTCGTGGCTTGCGCTCCTTTGACATCGTTGGGATTACGCTTCCGCATGAGCTTTCCTATACCAATATCCTTGAGGTGCTTGACCTTGCAAATATTCCGCTGTATGCCGCCAAGCGCACGCAGAACGATCCGATTATTTTTGGCGGCGGGCCCTGCGCCTATAATCCTGAGCCCATAGCTCCCTTTTTTGATGCCTTTTGCATCGGCGAGGGAGAGGAGTTTATTGTTGAGTTTACCGAGGTCTATCAACAGGCGAAGGCTGCTGGGCTCAATCGCACAGAAACGCTTAAGCGTCTTGCAGTTCTTGAGGGCATGTACGTTCCCGCTTTCCATAAGCCCTGTGCCGAGGAGCAGGCAAATGCCCCTATCACAAAGCGGGTGGTTGCCAACTTTGATGCCTTACCCGTAGTGGCCTTGCCCCTTGTTCCCTTTGCCGAGATTGCGCACGACCGTCTTGCAATAGAGATTTTGCGTGGCTGCACCCGTGGCTGTCGGTTTTGTCAGGCAGGTATGTTGTACCGCCCGGTGCGCGAGCGGAGTGCCGATACCGTGGTGCGTGCGGTAGTAGAGGGGCTTGCCCAAACGGGCTACAGTGAGGTTTCGCTCACCTCTCTGTCAAGCACTGACCATTCACAAATTGCCGAGATACTTACGCGCCTTAACCATTGTCTTGATAAGCAAGGGGTGCGCCTTGGCTTGCCCTCGCAGCGTGTTGATGGTTTTGGCGTCAAGATGGCGCAGCTTGTTGCCGGGGGAGAGAGAAAATCAGGCCTTACCTTTGCGCCCGAGGCGGGTACGCAGCGGCTCCGTGACGTAATTAACAAAAATGTTACGGAAGAAGACCTCATCGAAGCAATTTCGAGTGCGTATGCCGCTGGCTGGCGGCGCTGCAAGCTTTATTTTATGATTGGCCTGCCCGGCGAAAATGACGATGACGTGCGTGGCATAACCGCGCTTGCCAATAAAGCGTATCAGGCTGCCAAAGATGCGGTTGATGATACTCAGCGAGGCAACTGTCGCATGAGCATAAGCGTTGCGGTGTTTATCCCCAAACCGCACACGCCGTTTCAATGGTGCGGTTATCTGGAGCCTGCGGAGATAGAGCGGCGTATTGAGCTTTTGCGATCCTCTGGCTTGCATCGAGGTATCGATTTGCAGTGGCATGACCCGTCGTCAGGCCTTATTGAGGCAGCCATGGCACGGGGCGGGCGCACGCTTGCTTCGGTCATAGAGGGGGCATGGCGCAATGGTGCCCGTTTTGATGCGTGGAGCGAGCAGTTTGACCTGAACGCATGGAAAACTGCAGCCGATGAAGGTAGTGTGAGCCTTGAGGCCATTGCTCAGCAAAGCCTCCACGCTAACGACCCGCTGCCGTGGGATCATATCTCAACCGGTGTGGATAAAAGCTATCTTTGGCAAGAATATGAGCAAGCACGTGCAGGCGAGGTTACTCCCGATTGCTCCTTTGAATACTGCACCTCATGTGGCGTGTGTTCTGCCTGTGATGTTGACATACGCTTAGGAGGTGCAAGCCGTGCCTGATATGAGTTTTCGCCTCCGCATTTGTTATGGTAAAACAGGCCGCCTCCGTTATTTATCGCACCTTGAGCTGGTGCGCGCTATGGAGCGTCTTATTCGACGTGCTCAATTGCCTTTTGTGCTTTCGCAGGGCTTTAACGTCCACATGAAGCACGCTTTTGGCCCCGCCTTGCCCGTGGGTACGGCAGGACTTTGTGAGTATTTAGACGTGTGGTTGAGTTCCTATTTAGCTCCGAGTGAGGTTTGTGAGCGACTCCGGGCAGCTACGGTGCCAGAGCTGGTAATAAATGAGGTGAGCTATTGCCGTGCCGATGCGCCCTCGCTGCAAATCTCGCACGTGCTTGCTCACTATCGGCTTATTTTTGCGTTACCTGATACGAAAGCCGCAGAAGCGTTTAAGCAGAAGTTTGCTGCCTTGCTTGCTTACGGCAGTATTACCATCATTAAAAAGAACAAACCAAAAGAAATAGACCTTACTTTACGTGTTGCGCAAGCGCCCGAGTATTTTGAGGTTGATGAGCTCTCGATGGTAAGCGAAGGGGCAGGGGAGCAAGCAGAGCGCAATGCGTCTGAGGGAGGAGTGCAGGTAGGTGCTGAGGCAGAGCCTGAAGTAGGGCCTGAAGTGGGGCTTGAGGCAGGTGGCGTACTGCTTGGTATGAACTTAGTTTTGCGCTCTAACGAGAGTGGTTCGCTGAGGCCAGAAGCCCTCTTTGGTGCGCTGGCAAAAGATTGGAATGAAGAGGCAGGGCCTCCGCGCCTCGTAGAAATTACCCGTATTTTGCTTGCCGAGGAAGCAGAGGTGTAGGAAAGCGTTATGTCGAGCCTCAAAATTGACATTATTGCAGTGGGCAAGCTCAAGGAGCCTTTTTGGGTTGCAGCCTGTGCCGAGTACCTTAAGCGTATGAGCTCGTATGCAAATGTGCAGGTAAAAGAGGTCGATGATGTGAGCTTGCAGCGAGCTTCATCGCCCGAGCGTGTTTGTGAGCTTGAGGCGGCGAGCATTTGCAAGCTGTTGGCGAGTAGTACGAGGCTTGTTGTTCTTGACCGAGAAGGCAAGACGTTTTCCAGCGAGGACATCGCTGCGTTGCTCGAAAACCAGCTTGACGGCTCTGAGCATCACCTTAGTTTTGTTATCGGTGGCTCACACGGTCTTGCGCCAGAACTTCTCAAACAGGCAAAGCTGCGCCTCTCTTTAGGGGCTATCACTTTGCCCCACAACCTCGCTCGTGTTGTTTTGCTTGAACAGCTCTATCGTGGTTTCAAAATCGTTCGCAACGAGCCGTATCATAAATAGGTAAATAGGGGACGGTACGATTTTGTCACATATTAAAAGAGGGTGTGACAAAATCGTACCGTCCCCCTTTGTCACCCCATGTTGCGGGCATTTCCGCTATACTTTTAAGTTCACAATTTGGAAGAAAGGAATGATTGTGGCGATTTCTACCGCAGATTTCAAAAATGGCAAGGCGCTGCTTATCGACGGCAAGCCCTGCGTTATCATCGAGTTTCAACACGTGAAGCCGGGCAAGGGTGGCGCTTTTGTGCGCACCAAGATTCGTGACATACGCACCGGACGTGTTAATGACCTCACGTTTCGCTCGGGCGAGAAGTTTGATGACATTCGTCTTGAAACCAAAGAGATGCAGTTTCTCTACAAAGACGGCGATGATTTTAACTTCATGGACAACGAGGATTACAGCCAGATGAGCCTGCCCGCAGATACCGTTGGCGGGGCTGCTCAGTGGCTCAAGGAAAACGACATTGCCTCTTTGCAGTACGCTGGTGATGAGCTTATTGGCGTTGAGCCCCCCATGTTTGTTGAGCTTGAAGTTACCGACACCGAGCCAGGCTTTAAGGGCGACACGGTGCAAGGCGGCACTAAGCCGGCAACCATGGAAACGGGTGCAGTGGTGCAAGTGCCGATGTTCGTTAACACGGGCGACGTACTTAAAATTGACACACGGGACGGTCGTTACATCACCCGTATGTAGGAAGAACGTAAATAGTATCGAGAAAACCAAGCCTGACACAAGGCTTGAGGAGTGCAAAAGCTTTATGACTCAAGGGAGGTGCAGATGAGAACCCTTTATATTATGGACACGACTATTCGCGACGCGCATCAGTCGCTGTGGGCAACGCGCATGAGTATTGGCGAGATGCTGCCCATTCTGCCCAAATTGGACGATGTTGGATACTGGGCTATTGAGGCGTGGGGAGGCGCAACTTTTGACACCTGCCTGAGGTTTTTGGACGAAAACCCGTGGGAGCGTCTGCGTGCAATAAAGAAGTGTTGCCCTAATACCCCCTTATCTATGCTGGTTCGCGGGCAAAACCTTGTGGGCTATCGCCACTATTCGCAAGAGATTGTTGATCGTTTTATCAAGGCATCGCACAGAAACGGCATTGACGTTTTTAGGGTCTTTGACGCTCTCAATGACATTCGCAACGTCAAGGATTGTGCGGCGGCGGTTAAAGAGGCGGGCGCTCACCTTGAAGGTGCGCTTTCGTATACGATGAGCCCCGTACACACCCTCGATAGCTTTATAGATTATTCTCTCAAACTCAAAGAACTTGGCGCAGATTCCATTTGCATCAAAGACATGGCTGGCATGCTTACGCCGTATCGCACGGAGCGCTTGGTAAAGGCACTGCGCGAGCAGGTCGATTTGCCCATTCACGTGCATTGTCACTACGTAGGTGGCATGGCGCCAGCAAATTATCTTAAAGCTGCTGAGGCAGGAGCTGCCATTGTTGATACTGCAAGCGCACCGCTGGCATTTGGCAACTCGCAACCTGCCGTTGAGATGGTGGTTGCTGCGCTTAAAGAAAGCGGTTACGACACCGGCCTTGACCTCGATTTGCTTTTTGAGATAAGCGAATACTGGGAAGAGGTTCGCAAGCGCGGCAATTATTCGCGCGGTGTTTCCTCCTTGCTCCATATGCAAGTGTACAGCCATCAGGTTCCCGGCGGTATGATGAGCAATCTTATCAGCCAGCTTGAGATTCAAAAAGCATCTGACCGGCTTGCAGACGTTATGGAGGAGATTCCTCGTGTTCGTGCCGAGGTTGGCTATCCGCCGCTGGTAACGCCCATGAGTCAAATTGTTGGCACGCAGGCGGTCTTTAACGTGCTTACGGGCAAGCGTTGGAGCGTTATTTCAACCGAGATGAAAGACTACGTTGCGGGATATTACGGCAAATCTCCCGGACGCTTGGACAAAGAAATTGTCAAAAAGGTGCTTGGCGCTACCGAGCCGCTTGATGAAAACACGCCTCCCAGCTCGCTGGTAACCACAACGTATGACGAGGTTGCCGCCGAGGCCGGAGAACTTGCGCAAAGCGAGGAGGACGTGTTGATGTGGGCCTTGTTCCCCAATGAGGCTCGTACCTATCTTTCAAAGCATCGTACGTCAGAGAAAACACCGTTTTTACTTGAGGAAGAATCAGTTGGAACAAAGGAGGAACAAATCGTGGATATGAACCAGATTCGCGAACTTATCCGCGTTGTTGAAGACAGCGGTATTGGTGAGGTAACGGTTGAGGAGGCAGGCTCGAAAATTACCGTGCGTGCGCCCGGACAGTTGCCCTTGGAGGCGCTTGCTGGTGTTGCTGGCGCGGCTGCGGCTGGTGGTGCTGCAAGTGGTGCGCCCACCGTTGATGTTGCGCAAGCAGGAGCTCCTGTGCCTGCTGGAGGAGCCGACGCAGCTGCCGATGACCAATCTCGCCCTGCTCACTGGGTTGCTGTTGTTGCTCCGATGGTGGGTACGTTCTACGCTGCTCCTGCGCCCGATAAGCCTGCCTACGTAAAAGAGGGCGACAAGGTAAGTGCTGGTCAGGCTCTGTGCATTGTCGAGGCCATGAAACTTATGAATGAGATTAACGCCGAGCAAATGGGAACGGTGCGCGAGATTTGCGTTGAAAATGCTCAGCCTGTTGAGTATGGCACCGTTTTATTCTATATTGAGCCCATTATTGACGAGCCTATCGCTACGACGGTGGTATAGATGTTTGATAAGATTCTGATTGCTAACCGCGGCGAGATTGCCGTTCGTATCATTCGGGCTGCCCGTGAGCTCGGTGTTAAAACGGTTGCTGTGTACTCAGAGGCTGACCGCGATACGCTTGCGGTAAAGCTTGCCGACGAAACGGTCTGCATTGGGCCTGCACCATCTGCGCAGTCCTATCTCAATTTTTCTGCGGTTATTGGTGCTGCGGTTTCGCGCGGTGCTCAGGCTATCCACCCCGGCTACGGCTTTATGGCTGAGCGCGCCGATTTTGTGCGCGCCGTAAAGGATAATGACCTCGTGTGGATTGGGCCTTCGGCAGAGGCAATAGAGTTGATGGGCGACAAGTCAACGGCGCGCGACACCATGAAGCGTATTGGCGTGCCAACGGTTCCGGGCTCAGATGGCGCTATAGAAACGGTTGCCGATGCCGCTCGTTTTGCCGATGAAGTTGGCTATCCTGTACTCATAAAAGCGAGTGCTGGCGGTGGCGGCAAAGGTATGCGTGCCGTTGAAAATGCAGACGAACTTGAATCTGCTTTTACTCAGGCAAAAACTGAGGCGGGCGCTGCTTTTGGTAATGACGAAGTCTATCTTGAAAAGCTGGTAAGCCAGCCACGCCACATCGAAATACAAATACTTGCCGATTCGCACGGTAATGCCCTGCATCTGTGCGAGCGCGATTGCTCCATTCAAAGACGCCATCAAAAACTGCTCGAGGAGGCTCCTTCTCCAGCGCTTACTCCTGAACTCAGAGAGAAAATGGGCGCGGCGGCTTTGCTGGCAGTACGCGAGGTGGGCTATCAAAATGCGGGCACCATCGAGTTTTTGCTCGACAAAAATGGCGATTTCTATTTCATGGAAATGAACACGCGCGTGCAGGTTGAGCACCCCGTAACCGAGCAAATTACCAGTACCGACATCATTAAAGAGCAACTGCGTATTGCCGCCGGTGAGCCTATTAGTTTTGCTGAGCGCACACCCTTTACCCCCCGTGGTCATTCAATAGAGTTTCGCATTAACGCAGAGGATCCCGACAACAATTTTTGGCCTTCTCCCGGTATGATTACACGCCTGCGGTTTCCCGGGGGTCCAGGCGTTCGCGTTGATTCACACGTTTTTGAGGGTTATACCGTGCCACCCACCTACGATTCGCTTATTGCAAAACTTATCGTAACAGGGGCTACACGTGAGGAAGCTATTGCACGCGGAAAACGTGCGCTTGAGGAGCTCGTTATCGAGGGCATCAAGACAACCACAAGCTTTCATCGTGCCCTTCTTGATATTCCTGCCTTTGTTGCAGGCGACGTTCAGACCGACTTTATCGAAAAACATGTAAGCTGAGGTGTTGTATGGAACAGTATGCAGAATTGAGCGGGTTTACTATCGCTCCTGGCGTCATCGAAACTATCGTAGGTCTTGCCGCCTCTGAGGTTGAGGGCGTTGCGCAGGTGGGCTCACCCCAAACGCCGGGTAACCTTATTGCCAGCCTGAGCAAGCGTCATCCAACTCCAGGCATTTTCATCTATGGTGAGAATGACCAGGTTATTGTTGATGTTCACGTTCAGGTGTTGTACGGCTATCGGTTGGTGAGCATTGCCGCTGATATTCGTGAGGCCGTAGCAGATGCGCTTGAAAGCCAAGTGAGTATCGACGTTTCTGAGGTCAATGTAACGGTCGACGGCATTCAATTTGCAGGCTGACGTTTAAGAGAAATGACTCATCTTAGACATCAAAACCGAACTGCCGCTCGTCGCAAAGTGGTACAGATTTTGTACCAATCGGGAATTACCGGCATACCAGTTGCCGATATTCTTGCCCAAGAACTCTACGTTGATGAGATTGGCATACCGTGCGAGTTTTCCAAGCTTTTGCTTGAGGGTACTACAGAGCATAGAACAGAGATTGACTCTCTTATCGCCCAAACGTCTGAGAATTGGAGCATCGAGCGTATGCCGCTGGTGGACTTGAGCGTTTTGCGCATGGCGATTTTTGAAATGATGTATGTTGACGAGGTGCCTCAAAGTGTTTCAATTAATGAGGCGGTTGAGTTGGCAAAACAATACGGCGGTGAGGACGATTCCTCAAGCTTTGTAAACGGGGTACTTGGTAAAATAGCAGCGAGCCTAGATGCGCCTGAGTTGCAAGAACGGCCCGAGCTGCAAGAAAGGCCTGAGCTGCAAGAAACGCCCGAGTTGCAAGAAACGTCTGAATTGCAAGAACGGCCCGAGCTGCAAGAAAACCCTACGGCATCTGAAGTGCCTGTTTGATAGAGGTGAAAACTATGGACGAACAAAACAACTACGTTGGCTTACGCAAAGACCTTGAGGACATTGTTGTACAGGTGCGCTCAAAGGACGTTCCGCTGGAGAAGTGTCTTGATTTGTTTGATGAGGCGCTGCAGCTCGGAAGCCAGTGTGTTGACTTGATAGATAGAGTGGATTTTTCGTTTGATGAGCTTGAGGCACTTGATGGGGATAAAAAGCCGAAGGCTGGTAAGGCTGCTGACAAGGCTGCTGGTAAGGCTGCCGACGATAAAGAACGCGCCGAAGACAGCGCTGAGAGTGGCTCTGAGAACGATGCTCCAGACGATGCCCAAGAGGGCACAAAAGAGGACGCTCGAGGCACCTCCGTTGCTGACGCAACAGACGCTGCCGAGGTCGCAGAAGCTATCGAAGCAGCGCTTGAGGCTGCCGAGAAAGCCGGGGTTGTTTCTGGGGGAGAAAACAGCGAAGCGAATGAAACGGACAGCGACGCAGAAAAGGAAGCCGAGAAAAAAACGGAAAGCGACAGCGACGAAAACTAACACCTGCTGTGGGCATAGTGCAGGACAGACAGGGTAGGTCAACTTTACATGGAGGAATGCATTTTACAACGCATTGAGCGTCCCAGTGATTTACAGGCGCTCAGCACTGAGGAAAGCGAAAAGCTTGCCGCAGAGATTCGGGAGCGTCTGATTGAGGTAACGGCGCAAACGGGAGGCCATCTCGCTCCTTCTCTGGGTACGGTAGAGCTTACGTTGGCGTTGCATCGTGCCTATGATTTTTCAATCGACCGTCTTGTCTTTGACGTGGGGCACCAATCCTATGCGCATAAGCTTATTACGGGCCGCAATGGACGCTTTGACACTCTGCGTACCTTTGAGGGCATTTGCGGCTTTCCTCGGCGTGATGAGAGCCCTTATGATGCCCATGAGTCAGGACACGCCTCAGATTCGCTCTCAATCGCCTGTGGCTTGGCGGCGGCACGTGATTTACGTGGTAGCAACGAGCAGATTGTGGTGCTTATCGGCGATGCCGCACTTTCTGGTGGCATGGCGTTTGAGGCCTTAAACCAGATTGGTCATGATCAGCGCAACATCACCATCATCTTAAACGACAACGAAATGAGCATCGCCCGCAACGTTGGTGCGCTTTCTTTATATCTGGGCAAGGCTCGCATGAGTAAGCCCTACACGCTTACGCGCGATACGGTTGAAGGTGGCTTGAGCCGCTTTGGCAGACCTGGACGTCTTTTGGTGCGCGCCGGCGAGCGGGTAAAAAGCTCCGTCAAAAAACTCTTTGTTCCGGGAATGTTTTTTGAGGACATGGGCATCAAATATATTGGTCCTATTGACGGTCACTCAAGTGCCACGCTCAATGATGTTATTGAGCGTGCAAAAACAACCGACGGCCCTACGCTTATTCATGCGGTTACAAAAAAGGGTCTTGGCTACGAACCTGCCGAGAAGCGCCCTGACCTTTTTCACGGCATTGGGCCGTTTGATCAAAAGACAGGCGAAGTTTTATCCAAGCCGAGCAAAGATGCAAAAAGCTTTACGTCGATTTTTTCTGATGCACTTATCGCAGAGGCTGAGCATAACCCAGACATTGTTGCCATTACGGCAGCAATGGAGGACGGCACAGGGTTGGCAGGGTTCAAAAAGAAGTTTGGAAAGCGCTTTTTTGACGTAGGCATTGCCGAGGAACACGCCGTTGCCTTGGCGGCAGGATTGGCGCTCGGCAAAAAACTTCCCGTTGTTGCTATTTATTCGACGTTCTTGCAGCGTGCCTTTGACCAAATGGCTATCAACGTTGCCCTGCAAGACCAGCACGTTGTGTTTTGTGTTGACCGCGCTGGCTTGGTAGGAGAAGACGGCCCTACGCACCATGGTGCGTTTGATTTGGCGTACTTGCGTGCAATTCCTAATATGAGGATTCTCGCACCTACCAACGAGAGTGATTTTAGAGATGCCTTGCATACTGCCTTGGCGCTCACCGACGGACCGGTTGCCCTGCGCTACCCCCGTGCTCTTGGCGAGGTGTGCGCAAAGGACAAGGCACCCGAGGTTTTGCCCGTTGCCCAAGCACGCAGACTGCGCTCAGGAGATGACGTTGCCCTTTTGGCGGTTGGACGCTTTGTGGGATTGGCCCTTGCGGTTGCCGACTTACTTGCCGAACAAGGCATCAAAGCTCGGGTTGAAAATATGCTTTGGGTAAAGCCGCTTGACGAGCAGGCGGTATCTGCGGCTGCCAAGACTAAGCTTATCGTTACGCTTGAGGACGGCACCACAACGGGAGGCTTTGGTAGTGCTGTGCTTGAGTCTTTGGCTCGCTTAGATAAGCCCTCTCAAACACCAGTTTTGACGCTGGGCTTGCCTGATGAGTTTATAACCCACGGCTCTGTTGCCTGCCTCTTTGAATCCTTGGGACTTACCGCTCCGCAAATAACTGCAACCATCTTAAAGAAACTGCAAGCTTTGTAGGCGAGCATTTTTAGGACGCATGAGCGAGCGCTTCTCAATGAGCAAAAAGCCCACACCAGACAAAGTACCCCTAAACGAGCTGCTGGTAAAACAGGGGCATTTTGCCGATGAGGCCCAAGCCGAGCGAGCCATTTTAGCTGGCGTGGTATTTTCTGATGGCACGGCGCTTGTTCAGCCACGCCTCCTTGTAGCTGTTGATGTGCCCCTTACCATAGAGCCAAAAAAGCGTTTTGTTTCAAGAGGAGGGGAGAAGCTTGCAGCTGCGCTTGGGGCCTTCGAGCTTTCTGCAGAGGGTTTGCGTTGTATCGACATTGGTGCTTCAACAGGTGGTTTTACCGACTGCCTGCTCCAACACGGCGCTGCAAAGGTTTGTGCTGTTGATGTAGGATACGGACAGTTTGCTTGGGAGTTACGAGAAAACAATCGGGTACGCCTTTTTGAGCGTACCAACATCAAGAAAGTTATGCCCGCAGAATTGGGAGCACCTTTTGATCTCGCAGTTATAGATGTGAGCTTTACCCGACTTTCTCGGCTTATCGAAACGCTGGAGGCTCTTCTCGGACAAAAGGCTTATTGCATCGCTTTGATAAAACCCCAGTTTGAGCTTCCCAAATCACTCGTTATAGGCGGAGTGGTGCGAGAAAAGGCCCACCACGCACAGGCAATCGAAATGGTACTTGCAGCCCTTGCGCCGTCCACGCTGGCAGCGCGCGGGCTTATTTTTTCTCCGATAAAAGGTCAAAAGGGCAATATCGAATACATATTGTTGATTCAAAAAGATGCCAATGATGCTACCATCAGTACTAAAGAAGTTGTCGAAGCTGCCCACGCGCAGCTTACGTAAAAATGAAGCTCTTTGATTGAGGTTAGTATGAAAGTTTTACTTGTTGCAAACAGTCCGAATGAAGCCGCTCTTGAAGCATTGCTCGAAGCCAAACTCTGGCTTGAGGAGCGAGGCCTTGAAACTGAAACCGCCTCAAGCGATGACTTGGTATTAGGCTCTGTGGTCTACGACGATTTGGTCGCACGCATACACTCGTTTGAGCTGGTGTGTGCCTTTGGTGGCGACGGAACGCTGCTGCGCGCCGCCCGTGTTGTTGCGGGAACCAAAGTTCCGCTCCTTGGTTTTAACTATGGTAACGTCGGTTTTTTGGCTGGTGCGACTTCTGGCGTGCTTGCTGAGGCTCTCACGGCGGTACTTGCGGGCGAAGTTGTTTTAGAGCAGCGTGTTATGCTTGAGGCGACTATTACGTATGAGGACGGTTCTCAGGCTACGTGCTCAGCACTCAACGAGGTTTTTGTGGGACGTAGCAATCTTGGTTGCAACATCATCATTGACCTGAGCATCAACAATGACCATCTTTTTGAGCTGCGGGGCGATGGCGCTATTGTGGCCACGGCGACGGGCTCGACGGCCTATGCGCTTGCTGCTGGTGGGCCGTTGCTTACGCCGGGGCATCGGGGCCTGTGTGTGGTTCCTCTTTCTCCGCATCCGTTTGCCACGCCCTCAATAGTTACTGCCCCTAACGATGTTACGGAGCTCGTTATTTGCCCGCAGTCTGATCAAACGGCGATTGCCTATGTTGACGGACAGCAGTTTAATTCTGGTGAGTCTGCCATTGCTTCTTTGGCGGTTAAGCGGGCAGATGAAGGACTTACCTTAGTGCGTTATAACACTCCTGATTTTTATGCCCGTCTTGCCGCTTTGTTTGATGGGGCGCATCATGCTTGATGAGCTACGGGTGCATAATGTTGCCCTGATTGAAGAAGCAACTTTGAGCTTTGGTGCAGGCCTCAGTGTGCTTACGGGCGAAACTGGTGCGGGCAAAACGGCGCTTCTTAATGCGCTCAAACTCTTAATTGGTGAGCGTGCCGATGCTTCGTTTGTGCGCGATGGTGCGTCGGGCTTGCGTGTTGAGGCAGTTTTTAGCGAGCAAGTTTTAGACAGCCAGGTTTTAGGCAGTCAGGATTTGGGCGAGCAAGGTTCAAGCGGTCAAGCAGCGGGTGCTCAAGCTACGGGCGGTCAAGCTACGAGCGCTCAAGCTACAGACGAACCCACAAGAGAAATTGTTGAATATCTCGTAACTCGTAAGGTGAGTGCCGATGGGCGCTCACGTTGCACGCTTGACGACGCTCTTGTAACTGTTGGAACACTTAACGAGAAGCTCGGGCCTTTTGTTGATTTATGCGGCCAGCATGAACACCAGAGTTTGTTGCGTGCGGGAGAGCATCGTGTGGCGCTTGACACGTTTGGCGGCACGCCTGTCGCCGAGGCACTTTTAAGCTACCAACAGGCTTTTGCTGAATACCACACGGCGCTCGAGGCACTTAAGCGCCTTGAAGATGCTGCCCGTACCTCTGCCTTTGAGCTCGAACAAGCTGAGTTTATCCTGCGTGAAATACAGGCAGTTGCTCCGGTAGAAGGGGAGTACGAGGAGCTTGAGGCACAGTTGCCGCGCCTGCGCAACGGCGAGGAGCTTGCTCAGGCCTCGGGCGGCGCTTATGATGCACTGCGTGACGAAACGGGGGCGCTCAATGCGCTTGCTCAGGCACAAAATGAGCTTGGGCACAGCAAAAATATCGACCCCGAACTCGATGCGCTCTCTGCGCAGTTAGATGAAGTTCTCATTCTTGCCGATGAGCTTTCTGCGCAACTGCGTGTGTATCGTGATGGCATTGAGTTTGATGCGGAAGCCTTGGAGCTTGCACTTGAGCGTTTGGGAAGCCTCGAGGGACTTTGCAAGCGCTTTGGCCCGCGCATGGAAGACGTGTTTGCGGCACAGGCGCGCTCAGAAAAATTATTGAATGCCACTGAGGATATCGACGAACAACGTAAAGTTGCAACGGCTGAGCTTGAGCGCTTACGGGCAGTCTTGGAAGCTGCTGCTACTAAGCTTGCTGAGCAACGTGCTGCAGCGGGTGCTGATTTTGTCAAAGAACTCACCGAGGCTGTAGCAGGACTTGCCATGAGTGACGCACTATTTACGCTCGATGTTCAGCCTCTTGAACTTGAGGCTTGGACTGCATCTGGTTCAAATAGGTATGAGCTCAAATATCAGCCAGCTCCCTCGTCTGCTCCTCGTTCGCTCACAAAAATTGCAAGTGGCGGAGAGCTTTCGCGCATCATGCTTGCCTATAAAACAGTTATTCATGAGGTCAACTCGCCTTTGACCTTGGTATTTGACGAAATAGACGCAGGCATTGGTGGTGCGACTGCAATGGCAATCGCCCAGCGTCTTGCCGATTTGGCGCAAACCCATCAGGTTATTGTGGTGACTCATCTTGCTCAAATTGCAGCAGCTGCTAACGCTCATTGGGTGGTGGAAAAGCACAGCGACGAAGGCCAAGTGAACACCAGCATTACCCGTATCGAGGGCGAAGCTCGTGTTGATGAGATTGCCCGTATGCTTGCTGGCGAGCAAGATGAACTTGCCCGCGACCATGCCCGTCAACTGCTAGGAGAGCGCGCATGAAGCTGCCGGGAAAACGAGCCTATGATACTGTCCGCAGCGCCGTGAGCGATGCAACCGAAACGGCACGCGAGGCCACCAAGGCAACCGCCAAAGCAGGTGCTAACGCTGCTTCCAAAGTGGTGACAAAGGCTGTTGCCAAGCCTGCTGCCAAAGTAGCTACCAAGGCTGCGGCTCCCAAGGCAACGACTAACAAGGCAACGACTAGCAAGACAACGACTAGCAAGACTACGACCAGTAAAGCTGCGGCTAGTAAGGCTGCGGCTAGCAAAGCTGCGGCTACCAAGACCGTGGCTTCAAAGGCTCCGACAGCAAACATAACCATACAAGGAACGGCACAAAAAGGGCTTAAAACCAAAGACCTCATTAAACGTCTTGCGCCCGATGACATCGCTGTTATAAATCATGTTGACATTGATCGTGTTTCCGCAGACGGGCTCGTCGCAACGGGCGTGCGTGCTGTTATAAACGCCGACAAGTCAACTTCGGGGCGCTACCCAAATGTTGGGCCGCAAATCATTGTTGATGCAGGCATTGTTTTGCTTGATGCCGTTGGGCCAGAACTCTTTGACGTTATCGACGACGGCGATAGTATCCGCATTGAAGGCAACAAGGTATACCGTGTGCGCAGCGAGCAAAACGATGAAAAGTATGATGATGCCAGCGATACAAAAGACGAGGCACTCGCCTCGGGCGTTGTGCTTGACACCGAGTCAATTACCGCTTCTTTTGCCGCCGCCGAGGAACGTGTTAATACCGAGCTTGAGCAGTTTGTAAAAAACACGGCACAGTATCTCGAAAAGCAATCCGTTTCGCTCATTTATGACCCGTGGATACCAACGATTGACACGCCAATAAAAGGCCGTCATGCGCTCGTTGTTGCGCGCGGTTACGACTATCAAAGGGATATACAGATACTCGTTCCCTATATTCGAGATGCCAAGCCCGTGCTTATTGCCGTTGACGGCGGTGCTGATGCGCTTTTAGAAAACGGCTTTAAGCCCGACATTATTCTCGGCGATATGGACTCTGTTACCGACAAGGCTCTGCGCTGTGGGGCAGAAATTATTGCTCATGCCTACGAGGACGAAACTTGTCCTTCTAAAAAAAGGCTTGACGAGCTAGGGATTGAGGCAAAGGTGTGGCCGCTTGCAGGTACCAGTGAGGATTTGGGCCTCCTTTTAGCGTGGGAGAAAAAAGCCGATTTGATTGTTGCGCTCGGCACCCATTCTAATCTGGTTGAGTATCTTGACAAGGGGCGCAGTGGTATGGCCTCGTCATTTTTAGTGCGGCTTAAGGTGGGCACCAAGCTCGTCGATGCCAAAGGCGTAAGCAAGCTCTATCGAGCAGCACCTCCTATGTGGCAGATGTTTGTGGTGCTTCTGGCGGCTCTCTTGGTCATCATCACGGTTATTGCCTTATCTGAGCCTATCCGCAACATTTTTATCATAATCTGGCTTAATATCCGAGCCAATCTAGGCATATAAGCTCGCTCGCTCTGGCCTCGGGTGAGCGTGAGAGCGCTCTTGGTGTATCATACTCACAGGTTAAGCTTTGCGAGAGGACAAAACACGCATGACTGATAAGCTCACGCCTGCGCACGAGGATTACCTTGAGGCAATTTATCAGCTGAGCAAAAACGGTTTAGAGCCGGTGCGTTCGGTTGATTTGGCGGCGAAGCTTGCTGTTTCCAAAGCAAGCGTAAACAAGGCTTTGACCAAGCTCAAAAAGGTCGAGCTGGTTGAGCAGCCTCACTATGGCGATATTACGCTTACGAGCAAAGGCTGTGCGTATGCGAGCGGAGTTCTTAAGCGGCATCGTGTGTTGTATCGTTTTTTGGTAGATGTTTTGGGGGTGGAGCCCCGCTGCGCTGAGGTGGAAGCCTGCAATATGGAACACGCCATGAGCGACGATACGCTCAAGCGATGGACAGAGCATCTCGACTCTTTGTACGGTTCGAACGACAAAGCATGAGGCTGCTTAAGTGTGACCCTTATATGCGGCGAGCGACCCGGATTGGAGGTTCCGAGTCGCTCTACAAGGAGGGGACGGACGCTTCTTGAGCGCCAACAGCATGGAGTGTCCGTAGGTGACCTAGGGAGAACTTTTCTAAGTCTTTTTATAGTATGAACCTCTATGTTCGCCAAGGCATAACGAACAAGTGATGGGAATATGACAGAAAAACAACCAAACGTTGACAGCGACACACAAATGAGCGAGGCGGGGCCTGCCGCTGCCGATGATGTGCGCACGCTTGCGCTCACGGTTTCTTATGACGGGGCTGGCTTTGCTGGTTTTGCCCGTCAGCAAGGGCAAAGAACTATCCAAGGAGAGCTTGAGCGTGTTCTCACTATGCTGTTTGCAAAAAAGATTGTTACGGTTGGAGCGGGTCGCACCGATGCCGGTGTACATGCGCGCGCCCAGGTAGTTTCCTTCGAGATTGCCGCCGCAGATTTGGAGGGGCGCTCGCTGGAAAAACTCCGTGCTTCACTTAACGCCTTGACCCTGGACGGCATAGTTGTTAAAGCTATCGCTGAGAAGCCGAGCGACTTTTCGGCACGGTTTTCGGCTGTGCAGCGGCAGTATCGCTATCGCATTGTTACGGGCGCAGTGCCACCGGTGTTTCTTGAGCGCTATGCCTGGTGGGTTCCAACTGAAAAACCGCTTGATATTAACGCCATGAAAAAGGCTGCCTTATATTTGGAGGGGGAGCACGATTTTAAAACCTTTTGTGTAGCAAAGTCTTCCGAGGGTCAAAAAACGATGCGGCGCATTGACAGCATTTTCATGTTTGGCATTGAACATTTTGGAGAAAGCGCACTCGTTATTGAAATATGTGGCAACGCCTTCTTGCACTCAATGATACGTATTATGATTGGTTGTTTGGTGGAGGTAGGGCTTGGCAAACAGCCTCCTGAGTGGATAGGGGAGATTTTGCTTGCGTGCGACCGGCGTTCTGCTGCCCAGACGGCTCCTGCCCATGGGCTTACTCTTTGGGACGTGTGCTACTAATGGGTACTGGTTTTTTTGTGAAGTTTTTGCCCCAGAGGTTCCAGCTTGCCCTGCGTTCAGCTTTTGCCGTTGTGCTTATTGCCTGTTGGCTTATTGCTGCCTCCTTTATGGTGGTGTTGAGCCCACCTGTTACTCATTTTCTTGCCGAGGCAACAGTACAAAGTGAAGGTTCAATTCATAGTCATGACTATCTTGTTTCTATTGCCGATGCCACCCGCTCGTTTTCGCTTGGCAATGATAAAGCTTCCATTCCAGTGGGCGACGATGAACGCACTTCTTTTACCCCTAAGGTTATAAGCCATCTGCTTGATGTGCGCACGGTATTTATAGGGGCCATCGTCTTTTTTGCCGGTGTTTCGTTGATGCTTGTTTTATATGTGGTGTTTGCTTTGTGCAAACCTAAGCAGTGCGGCGAGCAAGCGCACAGCTCTCAACAAGGCCTGCGCCCTTCTCGCCTTGGTTTTGAACTGATGGTGGGCGGGCTTGTTCCCCTCGTGCTGTGCGTGGTTTTGGCGTGCGTAGGTGCTCTGGCCTTTAACGTGCTTTTTACATGGATGCACAACATCTTTTTTTCTGCTGGAACATGGACGTTTTCTTATGATTCTTTACTTATCCGTGCTCTGCCTACAAACTTTTGGATGGGTTGTGGTTTGGTGTGGGCTCTTGCTCTTATCGCTTTTTGTTTGGCGAGCATTGGCCTTGGGGTTCTGCTCAAGCGGCGCTCTAGTAAGATACCGCCTAAAGACGCAACCAAAAACGCAGCCTAAAAACACTGCCGAGGAAGACGGCTTTTCTGGTAGCCTGCAGTTACGGCTTGCTGCGGCCTGCAGCTACGGCAACTCGCAGCTATGGCAGCCTGCAGCTATGGCAACTCGCAGCCCAGATAACTCTCGGCGTTACGCCACAAAACAAGCTCACGCTCTTGCTCGGTCAAATCATTGAGCATGAAGCGCTCAAGCTCCTCACGTGGATTCCACATGGGATAATCCGAGCCAAACAAAATACGTTTGACACCATAGATGCGGATAAGCTCGGTGGTACGTCGTGCGCCCAAGTAGACAGAAGCACTTGAAACGTCCAAAAAACAATTCTCACTTTCAAGATACTCGACCGCCAAATCAAACAACGACCAACCCCCAAAATGCGCAGCATTAACCGTGAGCTTAGGAAAGGCTTGCAAAACCTGCTGTATGCGACGGGGGTGTGAATAGTCCCAGCGGTAGTCGCCACAATGCAACATGAGCGGCAGGCGACCCTCAAGCATCTCATAGAAGCGCATAAGCCGTTCGTCGTCAACATAAACGCCTTGAGAGTCGGGGTGGAGCTTGAAGCCTTTAAGGTCAAGGGAAATGGCACGCTCGATTTCTTGCTCCATAGTAGGAAAGTCGTGGTGCATGGTTGCAAATCCTATGAGCGAGGGGTGCAAAGCTGCTTGCTCGGCGATGAAATTGTTGATTCCAGTGACGTTTTCTGCCTTGAGCGCAACTGAATGAACGAGCGAATAGTTTATGTGCGCTTCGTCTTGGATTTTAAGAAGGTTTTTTACTGAGCCCTCGCCAGACATCTCAATATTGTAAAAACGCCCAACGCTCTCAACAGCCTTTGCTGCGATTTTATCGGGATAGATGTGGCAGTGTATGTCAACAACCTTACGATTTTTCATAGCTGCGCTCTCCTCATAGTGCCCAGAAATACGAACTTTACAAACTCTGCTCTTGGTAAAGAGAATAAATTATGGTAGCATACTCCTCTGTCGCACGTGCGGGTGTGGCGGAACTGGCAGACGCGCATGGTTCAGGTCCATGTGAGTGTATACTCATGGGGGTTCAAGTCCCTTCACCCGCACCACATACGCCAGGCAGCTGCAAGCTGCCTGGCGTATGTGCATTGTGAGAGGACTTGAACCCGAGAGGGCGCGGCTCACCATGTCTTGAGCAAATGGCATATACTAAAGCATGTATCCTTCCAAAGGAGTTAGTATGGCAAAAGCTACGTATCTTGCAATTCTTTTTGCACCCGAGCGCGCCGCAGTAAAGCAGGCGGTACTCAACCATCTTTCTACTATCGCAGAACGAATAAGCGAACCCACAATCAACAAAAAAGGCGACGAAACCTACCAGATGCGTCTAAAAGGCGGCTTTGATTTCGTAGTCCGTGTTTTCGGCGAAAAGAAAGCAGCATCTCAGGCGCGCACAATGAGAAGTATGTATAAACCTGCCTCCTTTAACAACGAATATCTTTACGAACGCATCATGTATCGGATTGAAAAAAGCACCGGCGTTATCGAATGTGAATGTACCTCGAATAATACTCTGAGCGAGGCAGCATTACAGGAGTTTCAAAAGGGCATAGACAGCCTGTTGCTCGCCGCCGCCCGAGAAGCAGATGGTTTGGTGCGTCTTACAAACCTCGACATTCGAAATGGTTCAAACGAGCTGGTTTATAATCTCGAGGGCGTAAATGAGCAGTATAGCGAGAGTACGCCTGAGGAGTTTAATAATTATTTTGATGCTGATGAGGTTTTGGGTCAAAAATTCACACAAATGTCGCTTGGCAAAGTTTCACTGCCCACTGGTGAGATTAGTGTCTGCGATGCTCTTATTACTCTTGAAGAAGCCTATGGCTCTCAGCCGCTTGCCCATCGTGTGAAACCTGGCGAGTATGAGGTAGACGCGGCAGTAGTTACTCCAAATGGAGACTGCCCCCTTATCGCTGCGGTGCGCATTTGCTTTACTGATGCTCCTGCTGTGCGCTATGATCCCGCACAAGCAAACGAGATTTTCACACACAAAACTCCTGTAAATGCCAAGGGCAAAACAGATGTAGAAACAAATCTTTCTTTGTTTCTCTATCTAGACAGCGGCCTTGCTTGCATCTGCGATCAAAAAGCAAAGGAGGCCGCAGCGCATGCGCTTGATGAGTATGAAAAAACAACAGATGAGGAGCATGCCTATGCCTATAACTATTTTGAAAACTTGATAGCAACGAATGCCTCAAAGGATCTTTTTGATCAAAATGGATTGGAAGTTCCCCGTGAATACGCTGATGACATATTTTGTCTTAACTGGAGCATACCAAAGACTGACTATCAGGCTCCTATTTTTTATGCAGGTTACGGCGATGGTGCTTATCCTGTTTGGTTTGGTTTTGACGAGGATGGCAGGGTTTGCTCGTTGCTTACGGGTTTTATAGACCTAAAAGAGGAGCTGTACGACGACCCTCCAAAAAAGAAACCGAGTATTGCAAACCCGCTCTTACTGATGTTTGCCGCGCTGATATTTGGAGGCCTGAGCATTAACGGGCTGATGACGGGCGAGCTGCTCAAGGTAAAGGGGTTCGACGTTCGCCCAGCTATTACCCTAGCCGTTGCGATTGTCATGCTCATAGGAGGAGGCAGGTATCTTGTTTCCTCCATAAAAGCGCATAGAAGCTTGCGCACAGATAGGTTGCGGAATTAGGGACAGGAGAATCCTCATGAAAAATGAACTTTTACAGACACATAGTATTCCTAAGGACGCACCAACCGAGGAGCTTGACAAACGGAGGCTCACTACAAAAGGAAAGCTTGTGCGTATACTCAAATATGCGGCATTTCTCGTAATCTCAACGGGGCTGTATGGACTTGCAATGTTTCTTGTCTACACCTGGCTGTCTGGCTACTCGCTGCTGCTGGCATATTTTGGAAACCTTGTTCTCATAATTCTTGCTCTTTTGTGGGACGAGGGTAATTTCAAAATGTATGACAGGGTAATGCAATCTAAGGAAGCTCTTGCTGAGCTTAAGGAAAGTCGTGCTTTTCGTTTCACCTTGGAAGGGTTTATTTCCTTCAAAGCGGCATTATATTTGTTCTATGTTTTGATACTAGTCCTTTCGCACGTTGTGGCAGCATATCCAAACTTCATGCCCGATATCCTCGCAAACTTCATTACCGCAAACGAGTACAGCATACTGCTCCTTATTGCGGTTGATATGTTCAGCGGGCAGTTTGCCAAAGACCGTAAAAGAGCCTCAGCAGTTTTGCAAAGGTTTGAAAAGGCGTGGAACGAGGACGAGGATGAGGGCGAGCATACTAACTAAGGCTAGGCCTCTAGCCCAAAGTCCAGGGTGCCGCGCTCAACGCCGTTTACGATGAGTGCTATTGAATGGGTGCCGGGGTAGTGTTTTCTCGTACTTAAATCTGCAAAGCTGTGTTTTCTTACATAGGGCTTGCGCTCGTTTTGTTTGAGAGACAACTCAGAAAGCTGAAAGATTTTTCGGTTTCTCTTTCCGTTTGATTTTACATAATCTATGCCATACTCAAGCCGCACCTTGGTTGCCCTTTGGGCGAGCAACGTAAAGGAAAAGCTCAGCTCCTCGCCAATAGACAAAGAAGTTGCTCCCAAGGCAAAATCCTCTACTTTGAGAGCGGCGGCATCGTGATAACCAAAGATTGCCAGCACTTCGGGGTTTCCTTGCTTGAGTAAGGTTCTGCAGCCATGCTTTACAATCCAGTCGGTGTCTTTATTGTTGCCGTACCACTCTTGGGCAATTTTAGCCACGAGCTCAGGGTGCGTTTTAGAAATGTCGTTGAGATTATTGGCAACACTTTTTCGCACATACTCTGACGGGTCACACTTGAGCTGCTCCAAAATGGGCAATAGCGGCGTAGGATTCTTTTTGAAACTTGGCAGGGAGGGCGCCCAGGGCAGCTGAGGACGACAACCCTCGCTGGACAACCTGCGCACATCTGCGCTTTCATGCTTTGACCACGCATACATTTGCTCCATCATGCGCTCTTGGTGTTTGATAATGAAAGGGCGCACTGCCAGCTCTGCCGACGCATGAGAAGTATAGCGCTCAAAAGCACTCATGGACAAATCCCAGTGCTCCTCGTCTTGCCCAAAAAGTTCAACAAAAATGAGAAAGAACATGCCCATACCCTCAAGCCAGGTTCCATATCCTTCTATTACCTTGTTGATAACGCCAAGAGCTTCTGGATAGTCAGCGGGCAAAAACTCTCCCAAGGTGGAAGCTATTTTGTAGATTCGGTCTTTGAGCTCGAGGCTCTCCCAGGTTTCATCTATGACCGATGACACAAACTCATCGGTCTTAAAGGGAGAGTAGGCCTTTTGAATATCTGTGGCAATTGCTTGCAGAGTATCACGATTGTAATAATCCTTTAGTGCGTCAGGCATGGGAATCTCCTCTCGCGTGCTTAGTATGATTATGCCATACAAAAGCAAAGTTTCCTAATATGCAAACAGCAACGCTGTGCTACTACGCAAGCAGCACAGCGTTGCTCGGCAGCAAAAACAAAGGAGTGCGGCGCGCGAAGCGCGCCGCAGGGAGCGCAGAGAAACTCCCGAAGACCAACTAAACACTATCCATCAAAGCGCAAAGCCTCAATGGTATTTTCTTTGTTAACCGTGTGAACTGCATACATCATGCTGATAAACACCACCACAAACACGCCAACAATACTCAATCCAATACTCAGCCAAGGAAGCGTAAAGGGAACATCAACACCACTCATAACGCTGGCATAAACCAAAATACTTACCAAAATTCCCACAAGGATACCGTAGAACAAGGCCTTTATTCCATAAAACACACACTCAAAGCTCATCATTTTGTTGACGCTGGCATTGGTCATGCCCACTGAGCGCAGCATGGCAAGCTCACGCCTGCGCAAGTTGATACTGGTAGAAATCGTATTGAACACATTGGCTACTGCGATGAGCGTAATCATGATGGTAAAACCGTAGATAAAGATGTTAACGATGGCCAACAGCGCACGATTTTCTTCCTGCTCTTGAGCAATATTGTGGACATAATAATAAGTTTCGTTTTCATCAAAGAGCTCCTGCATGGCTCTTTCTGATTCTTGAGGATTGTCAGACAAGAAAGCAAGAGTAAACTCATCATAGTTATAGGTAGTTTCGACGTCAAAGGTTGGGTCAAGCTCTGCCCGCAAAGAATGAGGAGCAAAGACGGTAAATGAAGAAGCTGTGTTCTTTGATATCATCTGGGGCAGCGCATCTGCCAGGGTGATTGTAAGCTCCTTTAGTTCGTAGTTCTCAAAATCCTCAGGGTCGAGTTGAAAAGAAACAGCGAGCGAGATGTCTCCCTTTTTCTTAAATACATCTCTGATTACGAAGCGCCCAGCTGGAGGACTATAAAAACGTTCGTTTCCTAGACCTACCAAAACAGCATCTTGTCCAGTATATTTTGCTTCTGGCAAGCCTAAATCTTTAAGGTATTCAAGGTAGCTTTCGTCATCCAAAAACATAATACGAAAGTACAAAAAAGTTGTGTAGAATTCGTGAGGATTCGAATACTCGTTTAAGAATTGCTCAGTAAGCAACTCATTAGGAACATCGCTTCCCACTCCTACAGACGACCAATAGCTTCCCTTTGTTACTCCCTTTGTGTTTTTGAGTTTATCAAAAAGCTCAGGAATACCGTCCTTGTTCACTTGATCATAAGAACTCACGAGCAAATCCGCACTGTCGTCTATAACGCGGGTAATTCCGCTTGACAAAAACATTCCAAAGGCGCCGGCGGAAATAAACAGCACAACACTCACAAAGAGCGAAAGAATGGTAGAGCGATAGCGCTTTTTGTTGCGCTTGAAGTTTTTGTGTGCGAGAGAGCCCTCAAGCCCAAAGAAGCGTTCAATAAGTTTCGAGCTTTTGAGTTTTTTGCCATCGAGCTTGATGTCATCGGTTTGACGGATGCTGTCAATGGCAGAGGTTTTGGAAGCACGTCGAGCGGGAATGTAGGCAGAGATAAGAATGGTTAGTATGCCTATCGCTATAGAGGTAAGCACGGCACCAACTGAAACAGAGAGCGAAAGTGGAATATCGTAGCCAAATGAAATAACCTGTAAGAGATCCCCTACATACTTAAGCGCTATGCCAATTCCCGCAAATCCCAAAAGAAGACCAAGGGGAATGCCTACAACCGCGACGCAAAGCCCTTCAAAAAGCACCGAGCTTCGCAGTTGCTTTTTAGTAGCGCCCACAGACGAAAGAATGCCAAATTGACGCCTGCGCTCACTAACTGAGATAGAAAAAGCATTGTAAATAGTAAGCACTGAACCAAACACTATTAAACCTATGAGTATGGCGGTGAGAGAGTATAAAACAGCGTTAAAGCTATCACTGTCTGACAAGCCCAGCCACCTGAGTTGGTCGCTGTTATACACAGAGGCATATCCTGAATGATGACTTTCGAAATTGTAGACATCAGCGGGCTTTTTGAGGGTTACCTGAATAATTGAGTAGCCCAGCGTTTTGATGTCAAGCTCAGTGGGGTCAGCAACAGTATAGATAGAGAGCGGCAGGTATATTTCGCTGTCATAATCCCAAGCCCAAGTATACGTACCAACGATGGTGTAGGTGCGGGTGCCACGGAAGGGCTTATCGTATTCTTCCTCCTCTACGTACTCATCATCGGTTCCTTCTATACTTGCGTAGTCATGGTTAGTTTCAACAAGGTCGTCTTGAGGTAGGTCGTCTTGAGGTATATCGTCTGGCTGGTATCCAAAAAGTGTAGGGTCAACAAAGTCGGTCCAGGCGGTGCTTGCATCTAAAACTATGGTATCTCCTGTGTGATACTCGATATCATCTGCGTAGATAAAACCTACTGGAACAACGAGCTCAGTGGTAGTTTGTGGCCATCTGCCCTCTGCGATGTCCCAAAAAGGAGTGTTTTTTCCCATTGCTTTATCCCAAAGGACTTGGTCGCTATAAAGTTCCTTCTCAAAACCCATGATGGTTATAAAGGCTGCATCATCGGGCGCAGACTCACCATAGTATTTGGCATAGGCAATTTCTTGCGTAAGAGCAATAGATTCAACTTCGTCGTTTGCTTTTAGTTCATTGTAAAGAGCTTCGTCAGCATTATGAAAGGCAATATGCCAGTCCCCGTTATTCGCGATGCTGTTTTTGAGTCCATAGCTTTGTAGCGATGACACAAATGAGGCAACGGCTGTAACCAAGGCGACCGACAAGATAACCCCAACAATCGTAACAATGGTGCGCGTGCGATTGCGATAGAGGCTTTGCAGCGTAACCTTGCTAAAAATGTTCATGCCTACCACCCCTGCTCTTGCTCAGGTTTCTGCACGGAGGCTTGGATAGGAGCTGTTGCTATTTGAGGTGCCGCTTGCTCGGCGCGCGCTCGCAAAGAAGTGTCGCTGGCAATACGCCCGTCTTCAATTTGGATAATACGACTTGCCTGCGATGCGATATTCTCGTCATGAGTAATAACAACAAGGGTCTGATGGTACTTTTGGTTTGAAAGCTTTAAGACTTCCAAGATGTTTTGGCCTGTTTTGCTGTCAAGGTTGCCGGTGGGCTCATCGGCGAGCATGAGAGCGGGTGCATTCATCAACGCCCTGCCAATAGAAACGCGTTGTTGTTGCCCGCCTGAGAGCTGGTTGGGCAAGTGGTCAATACGATCTTTAAGATCAAGAGTTTGCAGCAAGTCTTCAAGGTGTTCCTCGTTAACTTCCTTATGGTCCATGAGGGCGGGGAGCGTAATGTTTTCTCGTACTGAAAGTACGGGTATAAGATTGTAGAATTGGTAGATAAGTCCTACTTGACGACGCCTAAAAATGGCAAGCTGCTCAGGATTTTGTGCGTATACATCTACGTCATTAACAAACACCTTGCCAGACGAGGGAGTGTCAACACCGCCAACAATATGAAGCAGGGTTGATTTGCCCGAACCACTTGGTCCAATGACGGCAACAAACTCACCTTGCTCAACCGAAAACGACACGTTGTCAAGCGCCTTGACCTCGCTCGCGTCTTTGCCATAGGTCTTGCAGAGATTTTCTACCCGTAGGATTTCCATAACCTCACTCCTTAACGTAAGTTTTGTGCTCTGCTTTGAATGGTGCGTTCTCGCTAGAACGGGTCAGAACACCTATCAACAGTATACGTTCAGAGTAGAGAAGTTGGGTGACGTTGACGTGACAACAAAATAAGAGAACTGTCACTTTAGGTTTTTGCATTGAGGGACAGACGGGCTTTTCGGCAGCTTTCTGCGCCATACTATCGCGTGCTGTGGTGATAAAACTTGATATCAAAACAGGCGCCCTGTGGCTCATTGGGCTGTGCTTTTATCGTACCATTTTGTTCGCTGATAATCATTTTAGTGAGGGCAAGTCCTATGCCGTAATTGCCCTCGCGTGCTTGCTCGCCCTTATAAAAACGCTCAAAAATATGTGGCAAGTCCTCGTCGTCAAAACCACTTCCGTTGTCGCGGATAACAATTTGAGTGTAGATAGGCGTTTGTTCAGAACTTATCTGTATCAAACCGCCATCATCAAGATGTTCAATGCAGTTTTTGATGATGTTGCCAAGAGCCTCTGCGGTCCACGACAAATCGCAGTCAAGCGTGCCTGCAACCGTAGATCTGACCGTAATGTTGCGTAAGTCAAGCGGAATAACAAAAGGCTCAAGGGTAGTAGCGACAAGCGCGGCAAGCTCAATAGTATTTCGAGTAAAAACAGCTGTTCCCGCATCAAGCTTTGCTATTTTGAGCAATGCGGTAACAAGCCAGTCAATGCGTGCGAGCAGCACTTCAAGCTCCCGGACAGCCTCGAGGCGACGCTCAGGCGCAAGATCCTCTTTTGCGAGCAAGGTGATAAGAAGGTTAATGGAGGTAAGGGGAGTGCGTATTTGGTGGGCAACATCGGCAATGGATTCCGAGAGATAGCGCTTGTCTTTGCCGAGATTGCCTGCTTGCTCACGCAGGCGTACCGTCATTTTTTGAACCTCTGTTTGCAGCAGCGAAAGTTCGCCTTCCTTAAAGCTGGTAATGGAGAGGCTGTCGTCGCCGTGTACGATGCGGTCAACTTGATGGGAGAGTTCTGTAATCTTGCGATAGCGTTGTTTGGTAAAGAGTAAGAATAGGAAGATAAGAATAAAGCTAGTAGCAAGAACGTAAACGGCGGCTTGCTCATTGAGTAAAAATGCGAGGGCTGAACCGAGTGCCGTTACGACGAGCGCCAGCAGCAAAAAGAGCCGTATCTCGGTATTGCGAAACAGGCTCAACATGAGGCGTTTTTCTTTCTTGGCATCTCTCTCAGCGTCTTTCTTGGTAGGCTCTGCATCAGGCGTCCATCTTGTAGCCGAATCCACGCACCGTTTTAATCACCTGTGGCTCTTGAGGGTTCTCCTCGATTTTTTCACGGATACGTTTGATATAAACGGTAAGTGTGTTGTCGCTCACAAACTCCCCAGCAATATCCCAGATCTCTTCAAGCAGCTTTTGGCGTGTAAGCACGATGCCACGATTGTTCAAAAACACCAGCAAAATCTTATACTCAAGAGCCGATAAAAACAGCTCAGTTTCATCTTTGTGCACGGTGCCGCGCACGGTATCGATTTTTACCGTACCCACTTCAAAGACCGACTGTGTTTTGCCGCTGCGCCTCAGCACACTTTTTATACGCGATAGCAGTTCCATGGGCCTAAAGGGTTTGGTGATGTAGTCGTCGGCGCCCAAGTCAAGACCGGTAACTACGCTTGCTTCGTCTTCGGAGGCTGTGAGAAACATAACGGCAGTATCTGCGGATTTTTTTGCCGCCGTACAAACAGCAAAGCCGTTACCGTCGGGCAAAGAGATGTCAATCAAAAGCAAATCGAAGGTTTCTGTGGCAAGTGCTTCAAGTGCCTGCGCTTGACGCGCCACTGAGCGTATCTGGTAGCCCTCAGCAGCAAGTAGCTCACAAAGGTTTTTTGCGATGGACTCGTCGTCCTCAACCAGTAGGACACGGCTCATAAAACTATCCTTACTTCAGCTCTTTGAGGTGTACAACAATTTTCATGGCACTACCACCCAGAAGTGTGGGTTCGCTGTTTTCCTCGATGTTGGTGATTTCGTAATCTTTGTCCTCGTGGCTTATCTTTTTACCCACGGTATATTCCTCGTAAAAACGCTTGGTTCGAGGCGATGAGCTATTTTTTGAAAAGTCGTAAAACTCCATGCATGGTTTGCCTGCCTCCGAATCAACAAAGGTAGGCTTAAATGCTGCCCTGTGGGTATAGTGATAGGCACTCAGGGCAAGAATAATCGCCAAGAGAGCGACAAGAGCAACAAGTACAATCAAAATGGGGTCAACCTGCACGATGCTACCTCCGAATACTGCAATAACTTACTGCAACAACTTTTCAATGCCACAAACGGCATCTGTAAACTCTGTGCTTTTATTATACAAAAGTATCTGTGTATTAGTTTGTCACAGCAAAATTGACTATTAGGTTTCCAGCGTGCTTTTTTTATCCGCATATCTGCCTGTTCAAAACCAGAAATAAGGAGTCTATTGTGGCCTCTGGGCTTGACGAATAGGGGGCTAAAGGATACGCTGCTAAGGCGATGTTTTTACATCACAAAAGTTACATACGAGAGGACAAAAACATGACCAAAGAAAAGGGACACACACCCATTAGCTTGGGCGAAATTAACAATGATTTTTCGCTTGTTCACACGGCGGCGCTTGCCCCTGATGCCGAGCAAGCAGTTAAGTTTTTCTCTGGAGAAACCGTGCCTCTGGAAATGCACCGTGTAACCACGGTCAAGCGCTTGTATCTCAAAGATGTTGACGAGCGCACGGCTGCCATAAAAGCAGCGGGGAACAATACTTTCTTGTTAGATAACCGCGATGTCTTTTTGGACATGCTTACCGATAGTGGCGTTAACTCCATGAGTATTTTTCAGCAGGCTGCTATGCAAACGGCTGATGATTCCTATGCCGGTTCTGCCACCTATTATCGCCTTTATGACGCTCTTGATTACGTCTTTGGAAAAGAATACTTTTTGCCTGCCCACCAAGGGAGGGCGTGTGAGCATATTATTGCCAAATGTTTTGTCAAGCCGGGGAACTCGGTTATTACCAACTATCACTTTACCACCACCAAAGCGCATATCATGAACCACGGCGGTGAGGTTATTGAGGTAGTGCCGCAAACCTCACTTGATCCTGATTTTCTTGCACCGTTTAAGGGCGATATGGATCTTGATTTGCTCGCTTCTGAAACTGAGCGTGTAGGCGCAGAAAACATTGCCTTTGTGCGTATTGAGGCTGGCACAAATCTTATTGGTGGTCAACCGGTTTCGCTTGAAAATATGCGAGCGGTTTCAAAGTTTTGCCGTGAGAAAGACCTCATGTTGGTCTACGATGCCTCGCTGCTTGCCGACAATCTCTATTTCATCAAAACACGTGAGGAAGCCGAGCAGCACAAAACGGTACGCGAGATTGCTTTGGAAATCTCAGAGTTGATGGACGTTATTTATTTTTCCGCACGCAAGCTTGGTTGTGCTCGTGGTGGCGGTATTGTTACGAACAACTCGGAACTCTACGAAATTATGAAGCCGTGCGTACCGCTGTATGAGGGCTTTTTGACTTACGGCGGCATGAGCGTTCGCGAGATGGAAGCTATTGCCATTGGTCTGCTGGAAACCTGCGATTTCCACGTTATATCTCAGTGTGCAATTTTTGTTGAGCGACTTGTTGACTTGCTTGAGGCACGTGGTGTGCCGTGCGTTAAGCCCGCAGGCGGTCTGGGCTGTCATATCGACGCCATGCGCTTTTTGGAGCATGTTCCCAAAGAACAATATCGAGCTGGTGCTTTGGCTGCGGCTGCCTATATTGTGGGTGGTATTCGTGGCATGGAGCGTGGTACGTTATCTGAGGAACGCAACGCAGACGGCAGTGACCATATTGCGAGCATGGAGCTTTTGCGTTTGGCCTTGCCCAAGCGTGCCTTTACCCTCTCGCAACTTGAGTTTGTTGCCGACCGCATTGGCTGGCTCTATGACCACCGTGAGCTGGTGGGCGGCTTGACCTTTATTGAGGAACCAGAGCAAATGCGCTTTTTCTTTGGACGTCTTGATACGGTAGGCGATTGGCACGGCAAGCTGGTAGAGGCGTTTAAGAAAGATATGCCGAGCTTGTTGTAGGTGAGCCTTCGCAAGAGAGTTTTTGCAAGAGAACTATGGTAGGCTCGTTGGAGGAGAGGGAAGCCGTACTTTTTGTAGGAGAGCAAAAAGGCGGGCAAGGCTCTGTGTGGGGGAGCATTAGGGATTGTGAGGAGAGTTATGTCTGAGTATGTTTTGCTATCGGATTCAACCACCGATTTGCCGCCAGAACTGGCGAAGGAACTGGACGTTTCTATTGTGCCACTGAGCTACATCATCGACGGCGTAAGCTATGATGATGTGTGGGAGGCACCGCTGAGCGACGGTACGGTTTCGTACGGACCAAAAGAGTTCTATGACCTTATGCGAGCGGGCACGGTTGTTACCTCATCGCAGGTCAATGAGCATCGCTTCTTGGAGTTTTTTGCTCCCTATTTAGAAAAGGGGAGAGATATTGTATTTCTTGCCTTTTCAAGCAGTCTGAGCGGCACGTATGAGCAGGCAAAGCTTGCTGCAAAATCGCTGCTTGAAAAATATCCTCAACGACGTATTACCGTGGTTGATTCTTTGACGGCAACGATGAGCGGGGGCTTGTTCTTGTATCTTGCTGCCCAAAAACGCAAGGCTGGCATGCTGTATGACGATCTTGTTTCATACATGATGTCTATCCGCATGAAAATGCAAGGTTGGATTACCGTTGACGATCTTCAGTTCCTCAAACGAGGCGGGCGCTTGAATGCCCCCGTGGCTCTGGTGGGTGGCATGCTTAATATCAAGCCTATCATTACCGTTGATCGTTTAGGGAAAATTGTTATTGGAAAGGTAGTGCGGGGACAAAAAAAGGCCATGGCAGCGCTCATAAACGAGGTTGCCACCAAGGCCGATGACCCCATCAACGACCCCATTTGCATAACTCACGCAGATGCTCCTGATGCTGCTGATGAGCTTAAGGGAATGCTTAAAAAGTTGTTTAACACCAAGACCATTATTACAAATTACCTTGGGCCTGTTTTGGGCTCGCACGGTGGGCCTGGAACGGTAGGCGTGTATTTTCTTGGAAAAGAGCGTACTGCCAACGGACGGTAAAGACAAAGGAACTACAAAAGGAACTACAAAGGGAATTACAAAAGGAATCCGCTGTACGCTTGTTGCCAAGCGCACGCCAAACAAAGGAGGTTTTGTTATGAGTGAACTTATGAGTGAAGAGATTAATGTTATTGAGGACATGGAAGCCGCAACTGATTTTGAGCTTAAGCACACACCGTACGTTGAGGTTTCAGACGTTGAGGCCGGACGTTTGGTTAAGGTATCGATTGGTCTTAACGGCATTGAGCACCCTCAGACCGAGGATCATCTTATTGACGCCATTTGTGTACTTGTTGATGGCGATATGGTTGCCGAGCTTGCGTTTACCGCCGACGATGAACCTGTTGCAGAGTGTGAAGTTGCTGCCGAGGGTGAGATTGTGGTGCGTGCCAGCTGTAACCTGCACGGCATTTGGCAAGCTACTGCCTAAAGCTCAAATGTGTCAAGCGGGCTGTTGGTCTGCTGCTCGTCATCTTGCTGAGCAAAATATTCCTCTAAAGCCTCAGGACCTGCGTTGGCGATGTCTTTGTCAATGCTGTAGGTATCGGCAATGGCGTTTGCTTGCGCACGTCTGAGGTCGGCTGTTCCCAAAAGCCCTTGCTCCTCGAGTAGGTCGGCTTCGTAGTATAAGGCTCGCACAAGATAGCCTCCGAGTTCGGCATCAAACGAGCCGAGCTGAAGCATGGAAACCATGGATTCGGGCGCGAGGGTAAAGAGCGTTTTTGCGTCCATGTCAACGAGGTCTGCCATGGCGTTTTCAAGATCCTCAATCTCCTTTTGAGGGTCGGCATAACCACGCTGTAGCGAACGTGTGATGGCATCGGTTAGCTGCATAATCATGCGCATAATATAGTCATTTTCAAACACGGCTTACTCCTTGGTGTCGTTTGTTTTTGGGTAGGGAATGCCACAATGTTCAAAGGCACGCTCGGTAGCCACCCGTCCTTTAGGTGTGCGCTGCAAAAGCCCTTGCTGCAAGAGATAAGGCTCATAAACGTCCTCGACGGTATCAGCGTCCTCACCAAGCGCACTTGCAAGTGTGGTAAGGCCAACGGGTCGTCCGCAAAAACTTGAAGTCAAGAGCTCGAGGATTTTGTTGTCCATGGCATCAAGCCCAAGATTATCTACCTCAAAAAAGCTCAGAGCCTCGGCGGCAGTATCCTCATTTATAGAGCCACAGCCGCGCACCTCGGCAAAATCACGAACACGTTTGAGCAAGCGATTTGCCAAGCGTGGCGTCCCTCGGCTTCTCCGGGCTATCTCACCAGCACCCTGTGCGTCAATCTCAACGTCAAGGAGGTTTGCCGAGCGCACAACAATATCGTGCAGCTCAGTTGGGGAGTAGTAGTCAAGTCGAAACGCCATACCAAAACGATCGCGCAAAGGACCGGTTAAAAGTCCGGTGCGTGTGGTGGCGCCTATAAGCGTAAAGGGCGGGATTTCAAGGCGCAGCGAACGGGCTGCAGGGCCTTTGCCAATGATGATGTCGAGAACAAAGTCCTCCATGGCGGGGTACAAAACTTCCTCGACACTGCGATTGAGGCGATGTATTTCGTCAATGAATAAAACGTCACCTTTTTCAAGGTTACTGAGAATAGCAGCAAGATCGCCGGCACGCTCAATGGCAGGACCACTGGTTGCTTTTAGCGAGCTTCCCAGCTCATGAGCCACAACGCTGGCAAGCGTCGTTTTGCCCAGCCCTGGAGGGCCTGAGAACAAGATATGGTCAAGCACTTCTCCTCGCTTGCGTGCGGCAGCTATGAGTACGTCAAGATTTTCCTTGACACGTGTTTGTCCGAGGTATTCCTCAAGCGATTGAGGGCGAAGTGAGCGGTCAAGCCCAAGGTCGTCCTCAGTATATTCAGGAGTGAGAATGCGGGCGGCTTCTGAGGTTTCTGAGGGCTCGCTAGCTGGGTGATCGCCTAAGTTATTTGCTCCAGTGGCCTCGTTTGTCAAAGCCGGTGTGCTCAGCGTGTCTGATTCCCACATGGCCATATGTTATCGACCTCCCAAACGCTTGAGGGCGTAGCGCACCAAAGCAGCTGCGCTTGCATTGCCCTCTTTGCTGGCATCAAAGCCTTTGAGGGCTGCCTGTATCTCAGAGGTAGTAAATCCCATGTTGAGTAAAGCCTCGTTTGCCTCATTGCGCTCAGAGGCTGGGCTTCCTTTTTTGTCTGCGGCTTCATTTGCTGCTTCCAGCTCGAGAGAACCTTTAAGCTCAAGCACAATGCGCTGGGCAGTTTTTTTGCCAATGCCCGGCACGCTTGCAAGGCGCGCTACATCTCCGTCAGAAATACAAAGGGCAAGGTCGGCGGGAGCAAAAGAAGAAAGGGCAGACAGGGCAACCTTAGGCCCTATGCTCGAAATGGTGATAAGTTTTTCGAAAAGCGATTTTTCCTCAAGGTCAGAAAACCCAAAAAGCACCGGAGCATCGTCACGGATTTGAAGCAGCGTGTAGACGGTGGCCTCAGCGCCAACCTCACCAAGCCCTGCCAGCGCCTGAGTGGACATGGTAAGAGAATAGCCAATGCCACCAACCTCAAGCGTTGCACAGGTGGCATCTCGCTTAACAATTCGTCCTCGCAAATAAGCAATCATCAAAGCCGTCCTTTAGACCTTATAGGCAACACGCGAGTGAGCATGACAAATAGCAGCCGCGAGGGCATCAGCCGCATGATCGGGCTGCGGCGTGTGGTCAAGTTCCAAAATCGCACGTACCATGTATTGTACCTGCTCTTTGGTTGCCGAGCCTTGTCCCACTACATTTTTCTTTATAAGGCTTGGCGCATATTCGCCCACCGTTACCTTGCATGAGGAGGCAGCTGCAAGTGCCGCACCCCGTGCCTCAGAGGTAGCCATCGCACTTTTGGCGTTGCCTTTTTGATAGACGGTTTCGATGCCAAGCTCAGCGGGTGCGTAGCGTTGTATGACATTTTGAATCTCGCTAAAAATGTGGCCGAGCCGTGTGGGAGTGGAGTCCTCTGCTTTGGTGTGAATGCTCCCGTAAGCAAGTGCGCAGAGGCGCTGCCCAACAAGGGATATGACACCCCAGCCACAATTGGCAAGACCGGGGTCGATGCCAAGAATGCGCAGCTCGCCTTGTGAGGGTAGCTCGCCTTGTGAGGGTAGCTCGTCTTGTGAGGGTAGCTCGCCGTGCGCCTGTGATTTATTATGCGCCTGGAGTGTGGCATGCGACTTCAGCTCGCCACGTGCCTGCAGCTCGTCTTGCGCCGCCACCATAATTACAATTCCTTTTCGATGGGAAAGCGCACGGTAACACAGTCGCCCTTTACGGTGATTTTTGGCATCTCTGAAAGCGAAAGATAATACTGCTTTGCCAAAGGCTCAAAGGCACGCTCCATGTCGCGTGAGAAACTCTCGATGTCCTCGCGCGCAAGCTTAAGACCTCGTGCGTCTTTGGCAAGGTCTATGCCGCCCGCATTTTGATTGCCGCGGCGTGGCAGTACGCTATCAAGCAGCGGTTTGACGGGTTCTATCTGTCCGCCCAAAATGCGATGCGCCGTTCTCTCCGAGATTTCAAGTCCGAGCTCCCTGCCCGTCTTAACCAAATCAGCGGCATCGCTACAAAGGGCAAGACGCTTGCAGAGTGCTACGGTAGAAAAATCGGAACAAAAGAGCAAGTCTTCTCGGTCAAGATTTTGTTGTCCGTACTCAATCAGAGTTGCAGCAATTTCAGAAGGGGAGCCCAGATAAACGGTTATTCCGCCTTGCTTAGAGCGAGGGCGATGTGCCAAGGCAAACTCGATTGAATTGCGTGCGATATTGTGAGGGCCGCGCGTAACAGCAAGCGTGCCATCTTCATCGCGCTCAAGCGTTGGTAGGGTAGACTGGTCGCTTCTTTCGGGCAACTCGGCGGTATCTACCAATACGCTCAGGGCTGTTCCCAAACCAAGATCTGAGGCACAGATATCAGCCTCAAGCGTGTTTGATTTTATGGAATACAAGGCCATGCCACGACCATGAACACCCCAGTCGTCCATGACCATGCTATCCAGCTTTGAAGTAACCCGTGGCTCAAATACCAGCGCTTGCATACCTTCAGGGATACCGCTGCCATCGTCAATAAGGGTTAAGCGTCGTTCGCTGCCTTCTTTGGTAGTTGCAACAAAAATGGTTGAGGCAGCTGCATCACGAGAATTGCGCAAAAGCTCGATGATAATATCCTCAACTTGACGAATGTCATGCTTTGCCTGCCTGCGTTCTGCCTCAGCACTGCGCAAGCGAACAAAGCCGTCACCAAGGCTTTCCTCAACACGGAGGTGTACCTCGCCGCTGACCTCCTCAATAAAGTCTATGAGAGAAGAATCATCCATAGTTTTCGTCCACAATCATCGAAGCTATTTTGCTATATCCTGAGCACGACTTTCACGAATAACAAGCACCTTTATCTGGCCCGGATATTCCATTTCTTCTTCAATTTGGTGAGCAATGTCATGCGCAAGCACAACCGCATCTGAGTCGCTAATTTTCTCGGGCTTCACCATAACACGCACCTCGCGTCCTGCCTGCATGGCGTAGGTTTTTTCGACACCCTCGTAGGCGTTAGCAATCTCTTCGAGTTTTTCGAGGCGCTTGATGTAACTTTCAAGGGTTTCACGGCGGGCGCCTGGGCGAGCGGCAGAGATGGCATCAGCGGCCTGAATAAGCACGGCAAGCACGGTAGAGGGCTCAACATCTGCGTGGTGAGCTTCAATAGCGTGTACAATCTCAGGGTTTTCTCCAAAACGACGGGCAAGGTCGGCACCGATAAGAGCGTGTGAGCCTTCAATCTCGTGATCGACGGCTTTGCCGAGGTCGTGAAGCAAGCCAGCACGCTTGGCAGGCAGAGGATCTAAGCCTAGCTCAGATGCCATAACGCCAGCAAGATAGGCGACCTCTAAAGAATGCTTGAGGACGTTTTGCCCGTATGACGTACGGAACTTGAGACGACCAAGCGTTTTGATAAGCTCGGTGTGCAAGTCGTGAATACCGGCGTCAAAGGCAGCCTGATCGCCAGCTTCTTGCACCTGCTGGTTGACCAAATCGCTTGCCTTGTTAAACATTTCCTCAATGCGTGCAGGGTGAATGCGGCCGTCGGTAATAAGATTTTCAAGCGTGATGCGCCCAATCTCGCGGCGCACGGGGTCAAAACTTGAAACAATAACGGTTTCGGGCGTATCGTCAATAATGAGGCTAATGCCCGTTATCTGCTCAAAGGTGCGGATATTGCGCCCCTCACGTCCGATAATGCGACCTTTGAGGTCATCGGAGGGGATAGGTACGCTTGAAACCGTGTGTTCTGCGGTGTGCTCAGCGGCAACACGCTGAATGGCAAGGCTCAAAATCTCACGTGACTTTTTATCCGCCTCGTTTTTCACCTGCTGCTCGCTCTCACGGATAATAGCGGCAGCTTCACGAGAAACGTCGCTTCGCAGGCTGTTGAGCAGCTCTTTGCGTGCCTCATCGCTCGTCATGCCAGCAACACGTTCCAAAGTAATATTGGCTTGCGTGAGGGCATCGCTTAAGTCACGGTCTTTTTTCTCAATTTGTCCACTGAGAGAGGAGATTTGATGCTCGCGTGAGTCAAGAGAGTCGGCGCGCTTATCAAGGCTTTCCTCACGCTGCATGAGGCGATTTTCAAGCACTTTTGCCTCTTTACGCCACTCGTTTGCCTCACGGTCAGCTGTTTGCTTGAGCTGATAGGTAGCGTCTTTTGCCTCAATAAGGGCCTCACGCTTAAGGCTTTCTGCCTGTTTTTCTGCGTCGCTCACTAGACGAGCAGCGTTATCGGCAGCGTTTTTGGCAGAGCTGCTGATAATAAATCGAACTGCAACAAAGCCTATAGCTATGCCCAGCACAAGCCCAATAATTCCGAACAATAATTCCATGGTAAAACACCTCATAACGTTAGAAGTTCATTAGTAATTTTTTAGAGGATGCTACACCAAAAGAAAAAGTCGGATGCAACATCCGACATTATGATCCGTTCTCATCTCGCACGTAACAAGCAGCTGCGCCCCGTGGGCTGCAAAGCTGCCATGCGAAACCTATACAAACACGCACAAGCGTCGTGATCAAAATGCCAAATTACATGGTAAAACACCTTGTGCCTTACGTCAAGCTACGTCAGCGGGGTATTTTTCGTGTTTTGAGTATCCGCATGGCGTTTAAGATGGCGAGGAGCGCTACGCCTACATCGGCAAAGACCGCCTCCCACATGGTGATAAAACCAGCAGCTCCGAGTGCGAGAAAAAGGACTTTTACGCCCAACACAAAAATGATGTTTTGCACGACTATACGTTTGGTAAAACGAGCAATGTTAAGAGCATGAACGAGTTTTGAGGGCTTGTCGTCCATCAGTACAACGTCGGCAGCCTCTAACGCTGCGTCAGAGCCTATGGCTCCCATGGCAACTCCTATGTCGGCGCGGGCAAGCACGGGAGCATCATTTATTCCATCGCCCACAAAAGCAAGCGTGGTTGCAGGTCTTTTTAGTTCTTCCAATTCTTCCAACTTTTCGACTTTTTGATGCGGCAAGAGCCCGCCATAGGCTTCGTCGAGGCCAAGTTCCTTACTCATTGCAGTCGCACGCTGGGGTTCATCGCCCGTGAGCAGCGCAAGCATATGAACCCCTGCCTTTCTTAAGTTCTCAACCGCAGTTTTGCTGTCGTTTTTGAGTTCGTCAGAGATGATGATAGCGCCAAGGTAGTTTCCGTCGCTTGAAACCTGCACGTTGGTGCCAGAAGGGGTGCCGAGAGAGGTGCTCGGTACGCCGTCAAAAGAAATACCTTCGTTTACCAAAAACTTCGCATTTCCTACCAATAATTTCTTGCCGTTTACGGTGGCTCTTACCCCTTGCCCAGCAACTTCTTGATAATCTGAGATAGCTTCACCAGCTTGCTCAGCTAGAGCAGTTCCGCCTCGCTCGCAATACGCCTGCTTGATAGACAGGGCAATAGGGTGACTAGAAAAACTTTCTGCGAGCGCTGCTGTTTTTAGGACGTCTGCTTCTAAAGAGCCTTTGGTGGGTACAATTTCCGTCACCTTAAAAACCCCGTGCGTGAGTGTTCCCGTTTTGTCAAAAACAACGGTGTCAAGCTTGGTTAATGCTTCAAGATAGTTTCCGCCTTTTATGAGAATGCCCTCGCGCGACGCTTTGCCTAGGCCAGCAAAAAATCCGAGCGGTATGGATATGACCAGAGCGCAGGGGCAAGAAATTACCAGGAAAATGAGGGCACGGTGGAGCCATTCTGTCAAAGCAATATCTGTTGCCAGAGAGGGGACTATCGCTATCAGGAGCGCTAAGGCAACAACTATTGGCGTGTAAATGCGTGCGAATTTGGTGATAAATCGCTCGGCGGGGGCTTTTTTGGTGGTTGCGGTTTCAACAAGTTCGAGGATTTTGCTTGCGGTTGATTCGCTAAAGGGTTTTGTGACCTCAATGGTCAAAAGGCCGTCTTGGTTAACACAGCCAGACAATACAGCGTCTGCCGGAGCCACGCGCTTGGGTTTTGCTTCTCCCGTGAGTGCTACGGTGTCTAAGAAACCCGTGCCTGCAACTACGGTGCCGTCCAATGGTATTTTTTCTCCGGGCTTGACAACGATAACATCCCCTACGCTTACGTACTCGGGCGCAATGGTAACAAGCTCTTCGCCTTGCTTTACGTGCGCACGGTCGGGGCGAATGTCAACGAGGCTCGCAATAGAGCGTTTTGAGCGCTGAACTGCGAGGCTTTGCAAAAACTCGCCTGTCTGATAAAACAGCATAACTGCCAACGCCTCGGCTGCTTCACCAAGGCACAGCGCTCCGATAGTGGCGATAGACATAAGAAAGTTCTCGTCAAAAATCTTGCCACGTTTAAGATTTACGACGGTCTTTTTGAGCACGGGTGCACCAAGAAGGATATATCCTGCAACAAAAAGAGCAGTGGGGAGGTGTTTTGGTGTGCCAGACGAGGCAAAAACCTCTAGCACTATGCCGGCTACCAACAGAAGTCCTCCGCCTATGAGCCAAAGAAGTTTTCTGCCAAGCGCCTGTTTCTCTTTGGTTTGTTGCTTGCTTGGGCGGTTCTTTTTATCTGAGTCGAGCGCGTTTTGTTCACGTCCATCGTGCTGATCAAGTTGAGCAAGTCGGTCAAGTTGGGCCTGCCGATTAAGCTCAAAATCCTTACAAACATCACCGCTGCAACTGCAGCAACCTTCATCTGACACTGATTTTCCTCCGTAAAATTATCTGCCGCCATCTTGAGGGCAGCAGCTTGTGCGTATCTAAAAACGTTCTGCTTGCTCAAGGCTGTGCGTGAGCCCCTGTTCGAAAATATCCCTTACGTGACAATCGGCCAAAGAGTAATAGACAATTTTGCCTTGTCGTTCGTATTTGACAAGGTTGGCAAGCCGCAAAGATTTGAGTTGATGAGAGATGGCAGATTTTGTCATGTCGAGCAAAACGGCAAGGTCACACACGCACATTTGCTCGCAAGAGAGCGCCCAGAGAATGCGCAGGCGTGTGGTGTCGGCAAAAAGCTTGTAGAGATTTGCCAGCCCGTAGAATTGCTCCTGGGGGAGCAGGGCGGTTTGCACGCGAGCAACAACATCGGAATGGATAACGTCGCAGTCGCAGGAATAGGAAGTTGTTTCTTTCATCTGCAATCCTTTCGGTAGTAAACAAGGGCTGTTTGGTACTGGTTCTGCGTTGTTTTGCTCTGGATTGCCTAGCCAGCCCTTTATTTCTAACAATTGAATAACTGTTCAACTGATAATACCGTAAACTTAATCGGGTTGTCAAGGGCTCATAGGCCAGCTAAAGTTATGGTTTTTAGCGAGATTTAATAAGGACTTAGTGAGATTTTTTGACCAAATGGGCGTTTGCAGAGCTTGAAAATCGTGCTATACTGTAGCATGCGATGCCCGCCAGTTGGGCTTGTCGGCCTGACGGGTTCGCCGGTTAATTAGGAACGCCTACTTACGTGGGCGTTCCCTTTTATCCCGGCGCTTCTCACGCCAAAACTTGAAAAACTGCCACTCTGCATATTGCAAAATCAACGGCATCGCGCTACACTTAATACAACCTCATTCTTGACCGTCTATTTCGATGGACCGACATGAATGAATAGGGAGCCCAAGTCGCGTAGTGGACAGGAATCCTTCTTGTTGAGGAAGCTGGAAGCTGCGGTGCGGGTACCCACCTTTTGATAGGTGGGTTCATCTCTCGGCTCAAGGATGAGGGTTGCATATTGAGTCCCCTGAGGCTAAAAGGCTTTGGGGGGCTTTTCTGTTTCGCCTCCTCGATGCGCCCCTTTGCGCTATGATGGAAACATGAAAGATCTTTTTGAACAGGTTGGTTATGAAGCTCGCCTCGGCGTTGCGCCTCTTGCGGTACGCATGCGCCCCGATGTGCTCGATGAACTTGTTGGCCAACAAGAAATCATAGGCGATGGCACGTGGCTGCGCTCCGCAATAACAGATGACAATCTCTCTTCGATAATTTTTTACGGCCCTGCCGGTACGGGAAAAACCACGCTGGCACGCATTATTGCCACGCAAACTAAGGCTCACTTTACCGAAGTTTCTGCCATCAGTGGGGGAGTAAGCGATTTGCGTCGGGTCATTGACGAGGCCACCAAGCGCCTAACGCTTCAAAATATGCGCACCATTTTATTCATTGACGAGATACATCGTTTCTCTCGTTCACAGCAAGATGCTCTGCTCCATGCGGTCGAGGATCGTGTGGTCATTCTTATCGGAGCCACCACAGAAAATCCGTTCTTTGAAGTTAACAGTGCGCTTATTTCTCGCTCTCGTGTTATAGAGTTCAAAGCACTTACCAACGACGATGTGCGAGAACTCATAGTGCGAGCGTGCGCAGATGAACGAGGTCTGGCTGGCAATTATATACTGAGCGAGGCAGCCGCTGGCGCTATCACGATTATGGCTGCTGGAGATGCCCGTGCTGCCCTCACCACGCTTGAACTTGCCGCTCAAATTGCACACACCGCAGATGAACTTACTGATGATGAAAAAGAGGAAGTGGGCGACGCATTGTTGTCCGCCACAGACAACAAGAGCAAAACGCCAAAAGAGCACGACGCTCAAAACGGGCATGATGCTCAAAAGGAGCAACCACGCTACATAACCAGTTTTGTTGTACATGAGGCATCGCCCCATACCGTTTTGCCCTATGACAAAAAAGGCGACACGCACTATGACGTGATAAGCGCCTTTATCAAGTCCATGCGTGGCTCCGATGCAGATGCAGCGGTGTACTGGCTGGCACGCATGCTCGAAGGGGGAGAAGACCCCAAGTTCATTGCTCGTCGTATTTATATTTTTGCGAGTGAGGATATTGGAAATGCCGACCCTCAGGCTTTGCTGGTGGCGCAGGCTGCTTTTAAGGCCACCGAGGTTATTGGGCTTCCCGAGTGTCAGCTTAACTTAAGCCAGGCGGCCATCTATATGGCACTTGCACCAAAATCTAACAGTGCGCTTACCGCTATTTTCTCTGCACGCTCAGAGGTTAAGAAGGGTGGTCTGCGGCCTGTTCCCAATCATTTGCGTGATCGGCATCGGCCGGGTGCAGAGGACTACGGAAAATACCACTATCCTCATAGTGAGAAAAGCGGCTGGACTAACCAACAGTATCTACCCGACGGCTTGTCAAAAGGTGCGTTCTATACGCCGGGCTTACGGGGCTGGGAGGCTTACCGCAGCGAGGCAGCCGAGCGGGATCGCCTCGATGAATCCTCATGCTGACATCTTGATGTTACTGAACGAAGCGTAAAATCTGCTATCATAACCCTATAACACGTAAGACCTTTGTTGAGAGGGGCGTATATGCCTACGTTGACCAGCGAGTTGCTACTCCAAATTGTCCTTGGGGTTTCGGCAGTTCTTATATTTGTACTTATTATTCTTGCGATTCACTTCATTGTTACGGTGCGAAAAGTCAATCGCACTATTGACGATATTGCGCCGACCATCAAAAAGGTCAATGATACCATTGACTCCATTCAGCCTGCTATCCAGCGGGTTGACCCCTTGCTTGAGCGTGTTTCGCTCACGGTAGATGCGGTAAATCTTGAGATTATGCGGGCCGATCAAATACTTGCCGATATCAGCGAGGTTACTGAGGTGGCAAGTGGTGCCGTAGGCAAAGTTGCCGACATTACCGATGCGCCTCTCAGTCTGCTTTCTTCTGCGGGCGAAAAGCTGCGCTCAGTTTTTGGTGTTAAGGGCGACGATAAGCCGTCGGGCAAAAGTGCATCTGACAAGGTAACCAAAGAATTAAAATCGCTTATGAACGATATGGCTTCTGATGCCAAATCTGAGCCTCGTGATAAAACCGCTGAGGCATCTGCACCTGAGAAAGACGTTTTTGAGGAAGTTCTTGGCTTTGCTGCCGACGAGGAGGAGATTGCCTTTCTTGAGAACTCCGAGGAGCTTGAGGAAGAGCAAGCCGACGAGCCAGAAGAACTTGGCGAAGCGGAACCTGCCGACGTTGACCTCGACGAGGACGACCCCGACGAGGACGACCCCGACGAGGAAGACCCCGACGAATCCACTACCACTACTACCACAAGCACGCCAACAAGAATCACCGCAAACCCCGACGACGGCTACTATCTCTACTATACTTCCGACGATAAAATAGTTGGTGCAGACGAGATGCCCGATGGCGAAGGAATGAAAGGCTAGGCTGCAGCTGCGACGAGCCTTTCCGCAACGTTTATGAGAGTTTTGAATGAGCAACAACAATAATCAAACAGCTCACCCCGATCGCGCCCAACGCCTCTTTTTTCAGGTATGGGCAGCCATTGGCATTGCGCTCATCTTGATAGGTTGCGGTTACGTATTTGGACAGGTGTGGACTTCAATTTCCATTATATTGTTTTCTGCATTCCTCGTGTTTGTGCTTCGTGTTCCTGTTGCATGGCTCAATAAAAAAGGCATTCCTCGTGCAGCAGGTGCGGCTCTTTCGTACCTCGGTGCCATCATTATTATCGCCGGCATACTGCTCATTTTTCTCCCTATTCTTATAACGCAGCTTACAAGTTTTATTAACTCGCTTCCGGGTTATGCCGAAAACGCACAGGCGGCATGGGACGCCTTTTACGCAAAGCACCAAGACCTTTTTCAGGATTCCTTTTTTCAACAGTTTGGAAAAGACGTTGGTTCTGAGCTCTCTCGCTGGGCTGCTGCTGCCGCCTCGCAATCTCCGACCATACTCGTTGGTGCAAGCACGCAGGTTATCAACGCTTTGATAGTTACCGGCGTTTCGATTATTGTTGGCTTTTGGGTGCTTAAAGATTTGCCCACGATTAGCCGTGAGATACTTGCGATTGTGGGACCACGCCATGCACAGGACGCTCACGTAATTTCAAATGCTTTTTCGCGGGCATTAGGTGGATATCTGCGTGGCATGGTGGTTGCCAGCTGTTGCACGGGTACGATGGCGGGCATTTTCTACTACGTTATTGGGCTGCCGTATCCAGTGGTGTTGGGCTTGCTTACTGGTCTTATGAACTTTATTCCGTTCCTGGGGCCCTGGATAGCCGGAACTATCGCTGCCTTGCTCGGTTTGTTTATATCTCCCGTTACGGCAATACTTGCTATTGCGCTTACCATTGTTGCTCAGCAAATTACGGACAACTTTATTTCGCCTCGAGTTATGTCGGGAGCGGTTGACTTGCATCCCAGTATGATACTGGTGGTTTTGTTTGCCGGTGCGGCGCTGGGAGGAATATTTGGTTTGCTGTGCGCCGTACCACTTACGGCTGCTGCCAAGGCGATATTCGTCTACTATTTTGAACGAAAAACGGGGAGAACTCTCACGTCGTATACGGGTGCGCTTTTTAAGATAAGGGCAGGATCGGGAGATAAGCTCGACGATGAGCTTGGTGACGCTGCCCCAGCCGCCGCACCTAAGACTCCGGATGCTCCAACCGCTACATCTAAAACTAAGGCTGCCCCAACTGCCAAGCCTACCAAACGTGCACCTAAAAGGAAACCACCGTCTAAGTAACTACATTCCAAATCGGAAAACGAGATAAATCCCCGCAATAACAATAGAAAGTGCCATCAAAGGTGCGCCATATTTGAGGTAGTTAATAAAGGTGATGGGATAGCCTTCTCGTCCAGCAATGCCACTTAGCACCACGTTGGCAGAGGCGCCAATAAGCGTACCGTTGCCACCCAGACAGGCTCCCAAAGACAACGCCCACCACAGCGGTGTTACGTCCATGCCACTACCCTGCATGGCAATCAAAACAGGAATCATGGTTGCGGTAAAGGGGATATTATCAAGTATTGCCGAGATAACCGCCGAAGCCACAAGAATAACGAGCATGGCAACAATGAGTTTTCCTGCGGTAGCTTCAACGAGGAAGTTTGCGAGCATCATAATAACGCCTGTTTCGGCCATGGCGCCCACAACTACAAAAAGACCAACAAAAAAACCAATGGTTGTCCACTCGACATCCAGCAGCGTTTCTTCAATATCTTGTCTGCCAATAAATATCATTACGGTCGCTGCCGCAAGCGCAATTACCGCACTTTCAAGATGCAAAAAGCCGTGCAGCATAAAGGCAACAGCAACAAGCACAATCATCACGATACTTTTTATAAAGAGGCTCTTTGAAATGATGGCTTCGCTCTCATCGAGCTCCATAATCGCAGCCATATTCTCGGGGGAAGCAACCAGCGTTTTCTTAAAGATAAAACGAAAGCACACCAAAGTAACAAGAAGAATAGCTACGGCGATGGGGCCGTCAACCAAGATGAAGTCAAGGAAACTCAATCCCGCCTGCGAGCCAATCATTATATTAGGAGGATCGCCAATGAGCGTTGCCGTGCCACCAATGTTTGAGGCGATAATCTGCGTAATGATAAAAGGCACGGGGTTGAGATGGAGCTCTCGGCATATCATAAAAATCATGGGTCCAATGAGCAATACAGTGGTGACGTTATCAAGAAATGCCGAAAGCACGGCGGTGATTATGCTCAAAGACACCATAATGCGCCACGGGTCGCCTTTTGCCAGCTTAGCGGCTTTTATCGCAATGTATTCAAATAGCCCACTACGCTTTGCCACCGCCACAAAGAGCATCATGCCCACGAGTACGCCAATGGTGTTGAAGTCAATGTGATGCAAGCTCGCCTCAAAAGGCAAGATGCCCGATGCCAAGACAATCACGGCACCAAACAACGCAGCAAGTGTGCGGTGTACGACCTCAGAAACAATGAGAACCATAACACCAGCAAAAATTACTATTGATGCAACTTGGACAACACTCACAGGAACCTCACCAAAAACGCCCTACAAAATCGAAAATATCTTGTTGTAGCTTACCAAAACAATTCGCAAAAACAGCTACACGCAACTTGCAAGCTACGTGTAGCTGTCAAGAACAGAAATAAAGCGGCTACTTATTGCCCTCTTCACGTCGTGCCTGATACTCAGCAATGAGTTTCTTAGACACGTCGCCTGGGACTTCCTCGTAGCCTTCAAGCTCAAGCGTGTAGGTGCCAATGCCACGCGTCATCGAGCGGAGGTCACGTGCGTAGGTAACAACTTCTTTGTAGGGAACACGTGCCTTAACAACCGTGCGCCCCGTGTCATTGGTTGACATGCCAGCAACTCTGCCACGTCGAGTAGAAAAATCACCCATGATGGTACCGGCGTATTCCTCAGTTACCGTAACCTCAACATTTGCCATGGGCTCAAGCAGGTAGACATCAGCCTTATCGCAGGCATTTCTAAACGCTAGGCGACCTGCTTGCTTAAACGCCATTTCGTTAGAATCAACTGAGTGGTATGAGCCGTCATAGACCGCAGCTTTCAAGTCAACAAAGGGGTCATCGGTCAAATAGCCCTCAACCATGGCTTCTTTTATGCCCTTGTCTACCGCCGGGATAAGGCCACGGGGGATACGTCCGCCTACTACCTCGTCCAAGAACTCATAGCCGCCACCCGGATTAGGCTCAAGGCGCACCCAGCAGTCGCCAAACTGTCCGGCACCACCGGTTTGCTTCTTGTGACGACCCTGCGCTTCAGATTTCTTGCGAATGGTTTCACGATAGGGAACTTTGACCTCTAGCAACTTAGCTTCAATACCCGTGCGCTCTTTTAGCCTCGACAAAATCAAATCAACGGCGCCTTCACCCAGCGTGGTAAGCAGCGTTTGATGGGTTTGAGGGTCACGGTGCAGGGTAATGCACGGATCAATCTCGGCAGTCTTTGCAAGAAAATCGCCGAGCTTATCGTCATCTTTTTTATTGGCAGCTTCGATGGCAACGGGATACAACGGTTTGGGGAAGGGGAGCGGAGCAATTTTGACATTGCCCGAAACCGAAAGCGTGTCGCCCGTGTGTGCCTCGGTAAGTTTGGGGATAACCACAATGTCGCCAGCTCGAGCGCACTTAACGTCCTCGGTTTCTTTTCCGCACATAACATAGATATGAGCAATGCGGTCTTTTTTGCCCGTGGTTCCGTTGATAAGCTCTTGCCCGGGTTCGATAACGCCACTCAAGACCTTAATGAAACTCAGGCGACCAACAAAGGCATCAGAAAGCGTCTTAAATACAAAGAAGGCAGGTTCGCCACTTTCGTCAATGGTAAGTTTCTCGCCGTCAAGCGCAAAAATGGGGCCGTGTGCCGTTGGTTCAGGGAAGTAGGTGATAATGTCATCTAAAATACCTTCAACACCTTGCTCAACCAGCGTCGAACCTACAAATACGGGGATAAAAATCTCTTGTGCGATAGCCTTGCCCAGCAAGCTTTCCAGCTCCTCTTGGGTTAGCTGCTCCTCGCCATCAAGGTATTTGAGCATGAGCTCATCGTCTGCCTCTGCGACCAAATCGCAGAGTTTGTCGCGCGCTGCCTGGGCAGCCTCAAGGTATTCAGCGGGAATATCCTCAACGGTTTCTTTGCCGTCGGCGTGATAGTGCGCCTTCATGCGAATGATGTCGATAACACCCTTGAAGTCTTTATCAACGCCAATGGGAATGGTAACGGCGCCAACACGATGTCCAAACTGCTCAACCAGCGTGTTCATGGCAGCATCATAATTGGCGTGCTCACGGTCGATGTGGTTGATAAAGAAGGCACGGCACAGATGCTCGCGGTCTGCCTCCTCCCAAAACTTTACGGTGTTTACCTGCGGGCCAGCAACGGCATCAACAATAAACAGCGCCATCTCGGCAGCCTCCATGGCAGCAATGGTGTCGCCCATGAAGTCGTCTGCACCCGAGGTATCCAGCAGATTTATCTTAAAATCCTTATAGTGAATGGGCGCTAACGCCGCTGAGATAGTAAAGCCACGTTTGATTTCGTCGGGGTCGTAGTCGAGGTTTGACTTTCCGTCATGCGTTGTGCCCAGACGAGTTGTTTTTCCGGTGAGGTGCAGCATTGCCTCAGCAAATGAGGTTTTACCTGCGCCGTCTTGCCCAACTAAGACGATGTTACGAACCTGTTCTGTACTCGGAGCTGCCACGTTGTCACTCTCCTTAACCTAGTTGTTGCCTTGCGAACCAGCATTGTTGCCTTGCAAGCCAGCATTTTGTGCCCACCTTATGTTCTTGCGTGCGTTCTTGGAACGTCCTTGCGTACAACACATAATGCTGGCGAATATATAAGAAAACAACTATAACAAAAAAGTCGCTGCAAAGAAGCCTCGTTTTGGTATTCGTACGAACCGGTTTTTTTGTCTGAGGACAGACTTTATGATGAGAGCGAGCCCGCCTATTCTCTGTCTTTCCACTTCAAAAAGAAGTGTTGAAAAACTCCTGTTCCTGAACCTGCAGACAATACTTTTGCAGGTAAATGAGGTATAATTAGGTAATATCGCTGTAAAAAAATGAGTGAGGTTTTATGGTTTTAGAGAACAAATTAGGCATAACTGATTCAGCTGAGCTTGCCCGTGCAGAAGAAAAAATGAGCAAAACTAAAGCGCTTGAATTATTTGAATCAGGGCTACTTGATACGTTTGAAATAGGAACTTTTGAAGGACTTGCAAGTATTCATAGATACCTGTTTGACGAAGTTTATTCATTTGCCGGCAAAGAGCGTAATAAAAACATTGCAAAAGACAACTTTCAGTTTGCGCCGCTCATGTATCTTGACGCTTCCCTTGAGTATGTTTCTAAAATGCCGCAGTCAAGTTTTGATGAAATTATTGAAAAATATGTAAATATGAATGTGGCGCACCCCTTTTGTGAGGGCAATGGTCGCAGTACAAGAATATGGCTCGATTTAATTTTGAAAAATGAGCTAGGGCAAGTTGTTGACTGGAGCCAGGTTGATAAAGAAGATTACTTGCTCGCAATGCAACGTAGTCCGGTAAGAGATATAGAAATAAAAGTCTTACTCAAAGACGCCCTGACTAACAAAATCGATGATAGAGAAATGTATATGAAAGGCATCGACGCAAGCTACCGATACGAGGATTTATACGCTTTCAAAACAGAAGACTTGGCCTTACAGCCTCAAGAAAAGCTAGAGAGGTGAAAGACGCCAGTTAAAATCGAACCGGCTCTTTTTGGTACCTCACAACAGGCAAGCCGTACACAGCTTGCCTGTTGCGAATGCCTTACTCAGTTAGTCTTGCGATGCGCCGCAGTCAGGACAAAACTTTGATCCTGCCTTTAAGTCGTTACCACAGCCCTTACAAGGAACATTTTTTGCCGATTTGGCTGCCTTTTGCGTAGCGTTTGTAGCCTCAGCGTTAGCTGCCGCAGGCGCTGGATAAGCTGCATAGGGTTGGGGAGCAACAGGTGCAAATCCACCAAGCATACTTCCGCCACCGGCAAGCATTTGAATATCATTACCTATTTCTTTTGGAAGCTGCGCTTGCTGTATCGCACCAATGGCACCTGTAACAACTGGAATAAGACATAAAAACCAGCCTGCTACTAAAGCCACAATTTTCCACGTCCAGTCCGCATCAGAAAAGTTGACACTCATGTTTCCACCTTGTGGCATTATATTGGCTCGCACCCCAAGGCCTAAGCCAATGTACTGCTGGATACCGCCCTCTCCCTTCTTGAAACTAATTGAGGTTCCTGCGCCCATGGGCATAGCCGCTACAGTAAATCCTTTAGCTTGATACATTTGGGCTATTTTTCCAACCAACTCGTTCATGTCAAAATCTGGTGCAACCGTAAACATTCTCGTTTCTGCCATTTTCAACTTCCTTTCCATCTAGTTTATCTGTAAAAAAGCCAGATTGTTCGACAGCAATCTGACAACGTACACAACAAAAAAAAGTGAAACCAAAACAAAAAAGTAGACCGTTTCTACTTTGTTGCTGAGCTGCTTTGTTAAAAGATTCTTGTGAGAAACGTAGAGCAACGTTGGCAGTACGGTAAAAAACAGAGGGTGATACTTAAAGGCTGTTCCTAAATCAAGGGATAGCACTGAGAGGTGAGCACGTGTTACGCCACAACCCAAACAAGGTATATGAAAAAAATAGTTGAGAGGGCATCTGTAGACATACAACAGTAGGAGTGCTGCTAAAAGCACTATCACGTGTATTAGCAAAAACCTTTTAACATCGACTGACCTGTGCATACACCATCCACCGTTAAGGCCTGCAAAAAGTACATTGTACGGGGGGGGGGGGGGTCAAGGGCCAATTTGGAGGGAGGGGTTTGGGGTGCTAAATATGAATAAAGGGGGCGCGATTTTCCACACTTCCCTCAAACCTTAAGCCTTATCTGTGACAAAATCGTACCATCTCTTTTCTATCGCACTTTCAAAAGGCGATGGCACGCTTTACATCAACGAAATGACCAAAAGAACCAAGTGCATTTGCCTTACCCTAGCTCTCAACCTAAGAGTTTTCTTTGTTATAATTTACGCTTAAATTTATGCTATAATAGAGGCGCTAAAATTAGAGCAAACGTAGAATTGCTGTCGAGAAAAAGAAAAGGAGCAAACCATGTTAACGGTAAGCGCATCAGAGGCACGTGCCAATTTTTCAAAACTTGGCGAGGAAGTCTCTCGCACCAAGCAACCTATCACGGTGTTCAAAAACAGCAAACCGTGGCTGGTAATAGCACCTGCGCAAGATAAGCAAGAAAAAGAAATTTCTGTTGATTTAGACGCAGCGCGCAAATTGACCTTAGAAGAGAAAACCCTGCTTTCTGCAACAAACGAGTTTGTAGAGGAGTACCGCGATGTTTTTGAGGTGCTAGCGCAATGAGTACGATACCGCTCTCAAAAGTATTTGTTCTAGTGGGTCAATAGTGGGTCAATAGGGGACGGTTCGATTTTGTCACACACTATTTTAATATGTGACAAATCGTACCGTCCCTTTTCGCATTCCTTTTCGCATTCCTTTTCGCATTTTCGCAAACAACACGCAGCTTATTTTGCTCTTAGTCTATAATGTCAAGGTTACTAACATTTAGACATCTTTTGTGCGTGCCAAAAGGTGTATGCTAAAAGATGTTTACCGAAAGGACATGAGCGTGTCACAGGACTACAAAAATACTATGAACCTGCCGCAAACGGAGTTTCCCATGCGGGGCAATTTGCCTACCAATGAGCCGCTGCGCCTCAAAAAATGGAATGAGATGGAGCTGTACCAGCTTATGCTCAAGCATAACGAGGGCAAGGAGCCCTACATTCTCCATGACGGCCCTCCCTATGCAAACGGACCTATCCACATGGGGCATGCATTTAACAAGGTTCTCAAAGACATCATTGTCAAATATAAAACGCAGCGCGGCTTTTATGCTCCGTATGTGCCTGGCTGGGATTGTCACGGTCAGCCCATTGAGCACATGGTTGAAACAACGCTAGGCCCAGAAAAAATGGCAAAAATTGACCAGCCTACCTTGCGCCGTTTGTGCAGAGAATGGGCGGAGAAGTACGTTGCTATTCAGGCAGACGGCTTTAAGCGCCTTGGTGTTTTGGGCGACTGGGACGATCCCTATCTCACCTACACACCCACCTATGAGGCGGGCAATGTCGAGATTTTCAAAGCGCTGTATGACACGGGTGCTATCTATCGGGGGCGTAAGCCAATCCACTGGTGTCATCACTGTCATACTGCCCTTGCAGAGGCTGAGATTGAATACGGCGAGGAAAGCTCACCGTCCATTTATGTTGCCTTTGCGCTTGAGGCCGAGGCGGCACAGAAGCTTCCTTTTTATAAAGCAGCCGAGCAAGCTGGCTTGCCACTCAATATTCTTATCTGGACTACTACGCCGTGGACGCTGCCTGCCAACACGGGCGTAACGGTTGCTCCCGACGCCAAGTATGCGGCACTCATCGTCAACGGCAAGGCCTGCCTTATTGCACGGGAACTCGCAGAAACTGTGGCAGAAGCTCTAGGTCTTGAAAAGCCCGAACTACTTTCGGACGCCACAGGCAGACCAATAACCATAAACGGCAGCGAGCTTTTTGATGCAAGCTATCAGCACCCCATACATGAGAACATGACGGGCAGAATAGTAACGGGCGAGCATGTTGAGCTCTCTACGGGTACTGGTGCGGTTCACACGGCACCGGGGCATGGTCAAGAGGACTACTTGATGGGCGTAAAGTATGAGCTTCCGCTGCTTATGCCCGTTGATGACAACGGCGTTTTTGATACGGGTGGCGGGCCCTTCGAGGGGCTTAACGTCGAGGCAGCAAATCCCGTTATTATCGACTGGCTTGGTGAGCGCAAAACGCTTTTGGCTCAGCAAAAAATTGAACATTCGTACCCGCATTGTTGGCGTTGTCAAAACCCCGTTATTTTTAGAGCGACCGACCAATGGTTTGTTTCTATGGAAAACACAAACCTGCGTGATAATGCGCTCAATCAAACGGGTGTAATTACCTGGTATCCAAGTTGGGCAGTCAACCGTATGCAGTCGATGCTTGAGGGTCGTCCCGACTGGTGCATCTCTCGCCAGCGTTCGTGGGGCGTGCCTATTCCCGTGTTCAAATGTGAAAAATGCTCGGCAACCGTGGCAAATGCAGAAACCTTTGATGCGGTTATTGAACTTTTTAATACCGAGGGTGCGGATGCCTGGTTTACGCGCAATCCCAGTGAGTATTTACCCAAGGGCATTGCCTGTGAGGTTTGCGGCTCAACAGAGCTGCTCCCCGAAAAAGATATTTTAGACGTGTGGTGGGAAAGCGGCGTGTCGCACACCAGCGTGCTTGATAAGCGCCCGCAACTCCAGCGTCCCGCCGACTTATATCTCGAAGGCTCAGACCAGCACCGTGGGTGGTTCCAGTCCTCACTTTTAACGAGCGTTGGGGCCTATGGCAGCGCTCCCTTCAAGGGAATTATGAGCTGCGGGTTTGTGGTTGACGGCGACGGCAACAAGATGTCAAAATCACGGGGCAACGTGGTTGACCCGCTTGAGGTGGTTGAGAAATATGGAGCCGATGTGTTGCGCCTGTGGGTTGGTTCGATCGACCACAGCCAAGACGTTGGCATCGACGACGAAATTATCCAGCGCACCTCTGAGGCTTACCGCCGTATTCGCAATAGCTTTAGGTTCCTGCTGTCAAACCTCAGTGATTTTTCTTGGAGTGAGGATGTTGTTTCTGCCGATGAGCTTGAGCCGCTTGATTGTTGGGCTCTCGTGCGGGTGATGCGTCTTACCGAGAAGGTCACCGAGGCGTATGAGAGTCTGCGTTTTCATGCAGCGTTTCACGCCATCTATGACTACCTTGTTACCGATTTGTCTGCCATCTATCTTGATGTCTTAAAAGATCGTCTTTATTCTGATGAGGCAAAAAGCGTGCAGCGGCGTGCGGCGCAAACGGTGCTCGTCAACATATTGGAGGCGTTGGTGCGCTTGCTTGCTCCTATTTTGACCTTTACCTGCGATGAAGTGTGGGAGTTTTATCCGCAAGGTCTGCGCACCGAGGAGCACGCACAGGCTGTTGTGTTGTCTGGTTGGCCTGCGCCTGAGGATTTTGCCCCAGCGCTGTCGCCTGAAAAAATCGAGGTCATCGAGCGAGATTTTGAGAGCATTCTTGCCGTGCGTGAAGTTGCTACTAAGGCGCTCGAGGCGGCTCGCAATGACAAAGTTATTGGCAAAAGCCAAGAGGCAGCCCTGCACATAACACTTGATTCTGATGCGCACGCTGTTTTGAGCGCCCAGGCAGCTGGCGTACTTGAAGAACTCTTTATAGTAGCCGCTGTTGAGCTTAAGGTAGGGGAGGAAAACTGCGAGATTGCTGTCGAGGTTTCCCAGGCCTCTGGTGAGAAGTGCCCTCGTTGTTGGAATATCCGGGAGTTGGGCGCAAATGCTGCGTTCCCTGAGTTGTGCGAGCGCTGTGCAGCGGTACTCGGCAAACGTGCCGACTGACTACTGCCGAGTGACGACTGCCGGGCAGCGACTACCGAGTGACGATTGTCGGGTAACGACTACCGGGTAATGACTACCGGGCAACGGCTAAAGAGTGATGACCAAAGAGCAATGACCAAAGAGCAGCGACCTAATAATGAAAGAGCCAAGCGATGAAAAAGCGTTTTTTGCGCAGCACCTCAGTTGTTTTATTTGTGGCCCTAGTTGCCGCTCTGTTGCTTGCCGACCGCATTACCAAAATACTTGCCGTTGAGCACTTGAGTGACGGCAAGGCCATTGCGTTTATTCCCCATGTTTTAGACTTTGTGCTGGTGTTCAATAAGGGTGCTGCCTTTGGCATGATGGAGGGCGCAACGCTTCTCTTTACGGTGATAGCCTTTGCCGTGAGTTTTGGTTTGCTGCTGTATCTGTTGCTGACAAAATCTCATGCGGTGCTTGAGCTTCTGGGCATTTCTCTGATCGCGGCTGGTGCGCTGGGCAATGCTATTGACCGAATTCGTTTTGGAGAGGTCACCGACTTTATTCATACGCTCTTTATTGAGTTTCCGGTGTTTAATGTTGCAGATTCCTGCGTAACGGTGGGCGCAATTTTACTGGCGTTTTATATTCTCGGTTCTGAGTTTTTTAAGCCAGCGGCAAGCTCGAAGGTTGAGGCCAAGGTTTCTGCCAAAGCTTCCAGCACTTCCTCCAGCACTCCCAAAGAAGACAGCGATGCCTGAGTATTTCCATACGGTAGGCGCACAAGAACACGGTATGCGTCTTGACGCTTTGCTCGCCACGCTTGACGGACTAGCCAGCCGAAGCGAAGCAGTGCGGCTTATTGAGGCAGGGGAGGTTTCTCTTAACAACAACCCCCTCACCGAAAAAAAATATCTGGTTGCCGAGGGCGAGGAGCTGAGCTACCAGATAGATGTCAAGCAACCAATTATGTTGCAAGGCGAGGATATTGAGCTGGATATTCGCTATGAAGACGACGACCTTATCGTATTGAGCAAGCAGGCAGATTTGGTGGTGCACCCTGCTGGCAGTTACTTCTCTGGCACGCTGGTCAATGCGTTGATTGCACACTGCGGCTATGATAATCTTGCGCTTTTGCAAGGCGATGACCGGCCGGGCATTGTGCATCGACTCGACAAAGACACCACGGGGCTTATGCTGGCGGCAAAGCGTCAGGCAGCAGGGCTCACCTTACAAGAGGGTATTCGTGCCAAAGAGGTCAAGCGGCACTACCTTGCTCTGGTTCATGGCATTATCGCTCCAGACACGGGGCTTATCGACGCACCGCTTACCCGGGGCACGTTTGAGAGGCAAAAAATTGTTGTAGGGCAAGGCCCCCGTGCGCGCGAAAGCATTACCAGCTTTACCGTTCTTGAGCGCTTTGATGCTGGCCCCCATGACGACGGTTACACGCTTATAGAATGTGAGCTTCACACGGGCAGAACGCATCAAATTCGTGCGCACGCCGAGTATATCGGTCATGCCTGTGTGGGCGACCCGGTGTACGGTGCGCAAAACCGTCCCAAGGCTCAACGAGGGCTCAATCGGCAGTTCTTGCATTCATGGCATCTGAGCTTCCAGCACCCTTCCACAAAAGAAACCTGTGAGTTTTTTGATATCTTACCAGCCGATTTAGCTCAGGTTTTGGACGAGCTGGAGCCCTTATCACGAGGACGCACCGCAGCTTCTAACCGTGTTTTTGAGGTGCTTTCAAACTCACTGGAAAAACCCTCAGAAAAAAAATAAAAGAAATAGCAAAACGCCCCTTGTGTTAAAAGGCATAAAGCCCTATAGTCTGCATTATGTGTCTGTACTACCGTGGTGTGTTTATAACAACGAATGGAGGATAGTATGAACGAGAAAGAGATTCGTCAAATTGCTGAGCAGGTCGCCGATATCTTAAAAGACGATCCCGAGATGGTCGACCGTTTCAAAAGTCATCCCCATGAATCTATTGAGGATATTTCTGGAATCAGCGGTATTCCGCTTCCTGATATGGGAAGCATTCTTGCCTTGCTGCTTGGCGGCGGAGGTGGCGGCAATGCTTTGCTGGGAAGCCTTCTTGGTACGCTTACGGGAGGCAGCAAGACCAATGCTGGTCACCCCAATGTCATTGGCGATTTGATTGGCAGTGTTTTGGGCGGCGGCGGTTCATCGGCGAGCAAAAGTGCTTCACCCGATTTGATGGGTACGCTTATCACCGGTTTCTTGGGTGGCGGCAAGGGTGGTTCTGCTCCAGCAAAGGCTGCTCCTAAACGAGCCGCAAAAGCTGTTGTTGAAGAAGAAGAGGAAGAAGAGGCCGGTGGCGGCAATCTCCTCGGCGCTCTCGGTGGTTTATTGGGAGGCGGACAAGCGGCTCCTGCACCTAAATCTAAGGCCAAAGAAAAAGAGGAAGAGGGCGGCGGAATGCTGGACGCTCTTGGTGGCGTATTAGACGGCAAGGGAATTGACGTTGGCGATATTGTCGGCGGTTTGTTGGGCGGAAAGAAATAGTTCGAGAACAGCTTGAACTAAGCGAGAAAGAAGGAAGAATATGGCTGAAATAAAAAGATACGAAAGACCAAGTGGCAATCCTACCACGTTCAGGGCACTTGCAATCGTGCTTTGGGTACTTGGTATAGCTGCTGAGGTAGTGGGTATTCTCATTTTGCTGAGAGTGCTTATGCCAAATGTAGAAAACTACATCTGGTTTATTGTTGCTGCTTTGATAATCGACCTTATCCTCGTAGTAGCCGGTTCGTTTTTGTGGAAGCGAGCCAACAAAATTGACCCTCCTTCGGAGAAAAACAAGGTCGAGTTCTTTATCAAAACGCAGCTTGGGGCTATCATTGCGGTTATCGCATTTTTCCCCATTCTTATCTTGCTGCTTACCGACAAAAACCTCGACGGCAGAGCCAAAGCTTTGGTTTCTATTCTTGCAGCGGTGTGCCTGGCAGCTGCTGTTGGTCTGAGTGCCGACTGGAACCCTGTTTCTGCAGAGGATCTTGAGCTTCTTAAATCAAATACGCAGCAAAGTGATTTTGGCACCGGTAATGCTCGTTGGACTTCTGGTTCTGGCGAGGTGTATCACACCTGGGCTGAGTGTTCTGCACTCAACAGAATTGGTGCAGGAAATCTTGCCGAGGGCGATGTTGACGGCGCTTTTGCTGCCAAGAAGGTTCGTCTTTGTGCATACTGCGCCAAGCATTTTGACATCTACAATGCTGGTGTAGTTGGCTTTGACCCCGATGCGCTTGCAGATGGCGCAGCTGCTGCTGCCGATGCCGCGGGTGATGCCGCAGATGCCGCTGGCGACGCTGCCGAGGATTTAGCTGAGGCTGCGTAAACACAAACTGCACTGTTTTGAGTAAGGCGGGTATAAAAAATCTAGGTAAAAAGGGTCAGCATGGCCCTTTTTACTATTCTGTGAAAAAAATAACAAAGTATGCTTGTGCAAAGGAACATAAAGCCCTATACTTCAATCAAAGTCGTATGCATGAGCATACGGTGGTATTGTATTGGCCCCGGACAGATTTTTTGTAAGCCCACGACGTATGTTTGAGAACGGCATGGTAACTGGGTTAGGACGGGGCCCCGTAGTTGGAAGGGGCCACCTTTGAGTGACATCAAGAACCCGTCGGTAATTGAGCTGAGCGACATCGATGACGCGCAGCTAAACGAACTTATCGACAACACCATCAGCGATTTTGATGAAGGCGACTTGGTAACAGGCGTTGTTGTTAAAATCGAGCACGATGAAGTGCTTCTCGACATTGGCTTTAAGTCTGAGGGCGTAATTCCATCGCGCGAGCTTTCGATTCGCAAAGACGCTGATCCGTCAGAGATTGTTTCTGTTGACGAAAAAATTGAAGCCCTCGTGCTTCAAAAAGAGGACAAGGACGGACGTCTTATCCTTTCTAAAAAGCGTGCTGAATACGAGCGTGCCTGGATTGACATTGAGCAGAAGTTCAATGAGGGCGAAAACGTAATCGGCGAGGTTATCGAGGTCGTTAAAGGCGGTCTTATCCTCGATATCGGCCTGCGTGGCTTCTTGCCCGCTTCGCTCGTTGACTTGCGTCGTGTTAAGGATTTGGAATCCTTTACGGGCGAGCAAATTGAAGCTCGTGTTATTGAAATGGATCGCAATCGCAACAACGTCGTGCTTTCGCGTCGTGTTGTGCTTGAGGAAGGCCGCAAAAACGAGCGTTCCGAAATACTTGAAAAACTTACCAAGGGCATGCGCCTTAAAGGTGCCGTGTCCTCGATTGTTGAGTTTGGTGCCTTTGTTGACCTTGGTGGCATTGACGGTCTGGTACACATCAGCGAGCTGTCGTGGAACCACGTAACCCACCCCTCAGAGGTAGTAAAAGTTGGCGATGAGGTTGAGGTTGAGGTGCTTGACGTTGATATGAGACGTGAGCGTATCTCGCTGGGCCTTAAGCAAACCACCGAGGATCCATGGCGTCAGCTGGTTAAGAATTATCCTGTGGGGGCAATTCTTGAGGGCAAGGTCACCAAGCTTCTCACCTTTGGTGCCTTTGTTGAGCTGGGCGATACCGTTGAGGGTCTTGTTCATATTTCTGAGATGGCTGCACGTCATATTATTGCTCCGGCACAGGTTGTCCACGTGGGCGATGAGGTACACGTAAAAGTCATAGACATTGACGAGGAGCGCCGCCGCATTTCGCTTTCTATGAAAGCTGCGGCTGAGACGCTGGGCATCGAGATTGAGATTGCCGAGCCCGACCCCTCTATGCTTAAGCCAAAAGACGGACGAACTCGTCGAGGCGAAAGTGTTGAGGAGGCTTTTGAGGAGGGCGAGGCTGCCATAGCTGCTGAGGCTGGCGAGAGCCTTGAGGCTGTTGAGGCTTCTGAGGACACCCCTGTAGACGAAGCTGCCGCTGAGCTTTCTGAGGATGCTACTGAGGTTGTTGAAGATGCTGTCGAGGACGCTGTCGAGGCGGCTGCAGAGATAACCGAAGAAGTTGCAGAGGTTATTGAAGAAGCTGCCGAAGTAGTCGACGAGGCTGCCGAGGAAAAATAGGCACGTTGTTTGAGTAAAAGATTTAGAACCGCCGCCGCTTAAGCGGCGGCGGTTCTTTCATTAAACAGAGATACCAAAAAAAAGGACAGATGGCTACCCAAGAAATGACTGCACAAGAAAACATACGAAACTTTTCCATCATTGCACACATCGACCACGGAAAATCAACTCTGGCCGACCGTATGCTCGAGTTTACCCATACCGTTTCTGAGCGAGATATGGTTGAGCAGGTTTTGGACTCTATGGACATCGAGCGTGAGCGGGGCATTACCATCAAGTCGCAAGCTGTATGTGTGTCATATACGGCGCGCGACGGGCAAATCTATCAGTTTAATCTCATTGACACACCCGGGCACGTTGACTTTACCTATGAGGTTTCTCGCTCACTTGCCGCCTGCGAAGGTGCGGTGTTGGTGGTGGATTCCACGCAAGGTGTCGAGGCACAAACCATTGCAAACGCCCTTATGGCGATGAACGCCAAGCTCGAGATTATTCCGCTGATTAACAAAATTGACCTGCCCGCCACCGACCCCGAGCGGGTGCGTGCAGAAATTGAGGAAGGGCTTGCGCTTCCGGCAGATGATGCCATACTTGCCTCGGGAAAAACGGGGGAGGGCATCGAGGATTTGCTCGAGGCGATATGCCAGCATATTCCCGCACCTACAGGCGACCCAAACGCACCGCTCAAGGCTCTCATTTTTGACTCATATTTTGATGCCTACCGAGGCGTTATTGCGCTGGTTCGCATAGTAGATGGTGTGCTAGAAAAAAACGCTCAAGTAACCTTTATGGCTAATAAAATTACTACTCAAGTTGAGGAAGTAGGCATTCGCCGTCCTGCCAACACGCCGGTTGAAAGCCTGAGCGCTGGTGAGGTTGGTTATTTGGTAACGGGACTCAAAGACCCCAAAGATGTTAAGGTGGGCGATACGGTAACGCTTGCCCGTGGGGGAGCGAGCGAGCCCTTGTCTGGTTATCGTGAGGTAAAGCCTATGGTGTACACAGGTTTGTATCCCATAGACGGCGACCAATACCCCGATTTGCGTGATGCGCTTGATAAGCTTTCCCTCAATGACCCCGCCTTGATTTATGAACCAGAAACAAGCCACGCTTTAGGCTTTGGATTTCGTGTTGGTTTCTTGGGGCTTTTGCACATGGAGGTTATCAAGGAGCGTTTGGAGCGTGAGTTTGACCTTGATTTGCTCGCCACGGCACCAAGCGTTGAGTACCATGTTTACACCACAAAAGGTGAGGTACTTTCCATTCACTCGCCGCAAGATATGCCCGATGCCACTTTAATTGAGCGCATTGAGGAGCCGTATTTAGATGCCACAATTCTCATTCCTCCTGATTACGTAGGTGCGGTTATGGACTTAAGCGTTGGGCGGCGAGGGATTTTTGACAATATGCAATACCTCTCGCAAAATACCGTTGAGATGAAATGGGCCATTCCCTTAAGTGAGCTTATCATGGACTATTTTGACCAGCTTAAAAGTCGCACACGTGGTTATGCTTCTTTAGATTATGAATTTTCTGAATATCGAGCCTCCGAGTTAGTCAAGCTTGACATACTGCTCTCGGGCAAGCCGGTGGACGCTCTCAGTTTTATTGTTCACAAAGACAAGGCCTACGACCGAGGCGATATTCTCACCAAAAAACTGAAAGAAATTATTCCGAGACAGATGTTTGAAGTGCCCATTCAGGCAGCTATTGGCAGCCGTATTTTGGCACGCACTACCGTAAAGGCTCGCCGCAAAGACGTGTTGGCAAAGTGCTATGGCGGTGACATTACTCGCAAGCGCAAACTGCTTGAAAAACAAAAGGCGGGCAAAAAACGTATGAAAAGTATTGGAAGCGTTGAAGTGCCGCAAGAGGCCTTTATGGCAATTCTCAAAGTTGACGAGTAGTCAGTCGAACAGCACCGTTACCTGATAAGAACTTTTAGATGAACAAGCAATTTTCTTTAGATACGTTTTTTGCCTCAAAACCCGTCATGCTTGCACCGATGGCAGGAGTCAATGATCCCGTGTTTCGCTCTCTCTGCAAACGCAAAGGGGCGGCACTTACCTACACCGAGATGATAAGTGCAAAGGGGCTTTCGTACGGCAACCTCAAAACGGAAACTATGTTGGCGTATCTTGATGAGGAAGTGCCGTTTGCTGTTCAGCTGTTTGGTACTGAGCCAGAAACGATGGCAGCGATGGCAACTGAGCTTGAGGAGCGCTTGGGTGATAAGCTTGCGCTCATAGACGTAAACATGGGGTGCCCAGCTCGAAAGGTTGCCAACAAGGGAGGTGGGGCTGCCTTAATGAGTGAGCCAAAGCTTGCCTTTGCAATCCTTGCTGCGATTGTAGCTGCCGTGCACGTGCCCGTAACGGTCAAGTTTCGCAAGGGCTTTGAGCTTTCTGACAACTCTGCGGTTGAGTTTGCGCGCGGTGCGCAAGCTGCCGGGGTCGCAGCGGTTGCCGTGCATGGGCGCACCGCGCGCCAGTACTACCACGGTGAGGCTGACCGCTCAATCATCGAGCAGGTGGTAGCCGCCGTAGACATTCCCGTTATTGCCAGCGGCGACGTGTACACTCCTGCCGACATTGCCGATTATTTTGACAGTGGCGCCACAGGCGTTATGGTGGCACGGGGAGCGCAGGGCAATCCGTGGATATTTGAGCAGTGGGCTGAGCAGTGGGCTGAGCAGAGGGCTGAGCAGTGGGCAAACGGGCACACCAATGAGCCTTCGCTCAAACAACGCATGGAGGTTGCTTGGGAGCACGCTTGCAAGCTCGCCGAGTTTGACCCGCAAAAACTCGTAAGTATGCGGCGGCATTTTGCGTGGTATTTTAAGGGAGTGCCCCATGCGGCAAGCCTGCGGAGAAAACTTACCAGCTGCGTAAAGCTGGAGGATTACAAGGAGCTGCTCGAGCTTCTCGAACAAGCGCAAAACGACACTGAGCAGGTGGTTCGTCATGCTTGAAAACAACGAAAAACTACCCGCTATCCCTAAGCTCAGTTCTCAACACGCAGAGCTGTATGAGCCGTATCGTGCGCTCTACATTCACATTCCCTTTTGCAAACAACGCTGCACGTATTGCGACTTCAAAACTGAGGCTTTGCCCAGCGACGATTTGGCCATAGAAAGCTACCTTGAGCAAACTATCAGAGAAATACGCACTGCCTCAAAAAACAGCTTGCTCGGCAGCATAGAAAGTATCTATATTGGCGGCGGCACGCCTACGTTCATAGGGGCAAAGCACCTTGTTAATCTCATCTACACTATTTCGCTCTCTGTGAACCTTAAGCCAACCACCGAGTTTACGCTTGAAGCCAATCCAGATTCCATCACTCCGGCTTTGGTGCGAGATGTTTTTGCGCTGGGAGTTAATCGTTTTTCGCTCGGCGTGCAAAGTTTTGTGGACAAGGAGCTTGGCGCTTTGGGGCGCGTCCATACTGCCAAGCAAGCCCACGGTGCCATAGAAACTATTTTGGAGCGATGTGAGAATGTTTCAGTCGATCTTATGTGTGGCATTCCCGTACAAGACCTCGCCAGCTGGTCTTTTTCGCTCGAACAAGCACTTACGCATCAGTTGACGCACCTGAGTATCTATCCGCTTACTGTCGAAGAAGGCACACCGCTTGCCGCTGCGGTTGCCCGAGGTGCTCTGCAGCCTGCCAACGAGGATTTGCAAGCAGACATGATGGTTGCAGCTTCCAAGATGCTTGGCAAGGCTGGGTTTGAGCGCTATGAAGTTGCCTCGTATGCACGCACGGGAGAAAACAAGCAAAACTCAGCAAGCTATCGTTCCAAACACAACACTGCCTATTGGACGGGTGTGCCGTATCTGGGAATAGGGGAGCATGCGGCAAGCATGCGCATCAAGCTCTACGGCGGTGAATGCGCCCGTGAGCGTCTCATGGGTAATACCGTGATAGAAAGCCTTTCGCACAAAGAGGCAGTTTTGGAGGATTTGATGCTTGGTATGCGGCTTGCAGACGGTGTTTTAGCCTCTCGCATTGTAAGCGCAAGCCAAGAACTTCCCGAGCTCACAGGAATTATGGAGGAGCTTCAAGCGCTCATGCTCGTTGAGGAAAAAGCAGGGCGTTTTGTTCCCACCACCCAAGGCTGGCTTCTTGGCAATGAGCTTTTTTCACGCTTTATTCTCTCATAGTTCTCTCATAATTCTCTCATTGCCCCTGTTGGCTCACCCGCATTACACCGTTTTAGTAGTATCGCCCGCCTTTTTATGACTATGACGGTTCAGTGACGATACGGGCATATTCCCTCAAAACAAGCCAAAAATAACTAAAATACTACTACCAAAAAAATCCTGCAATTTGGGTTAGTGTGTGGGTTGTAGCTTGAGTAACAGCAGGAACTGTGGCACGAACAGCGGCACGAACAGCGGCATGAACTGCAGTTTGCGTGCGGCTTGATTGAAGTTTGGCAGTAATTGAGTTGCAGGTAGCTAGAGGAGTTGGAGTAAAGGAGTTTCTACGCTTTCTACGCGCAGACAAAACGTCTTACAGGCACTTATTAGCGAATACATTGAATCTGCTCACCCTGTTGGGTCGAAGCGGCTCGTGAGTCGCTATCTTGTTGACGTGTCTTCTGCGACGGTTCGAAACGAGCTTATGTGGCTTGAGGAGCGCGGTTATCTTATCTCGCCGCACACCTCTGCGGGGCGTGTTCCCACCAATGTTGGTTACCGCTCGTTTGTTAATAGCCTCCTGCTTCACCCAGAAGCTTTGGCAGCTCAAATGTGGCTCGGTGCTACGTGGCAAGAAACTACGCCAGGCTCTATTCCAGCCTCTGTTCCAGGCTCACAGGGTTCTGCTGTTGCAGGGCGTTCTGCCGTTGCTGGACGCTCCGGTGTTGCCAAAGATCCTCTGCCCATCGCTCGAAAAAGAAGCTTTGCGAGCGAGGAGCCTGTCGAGCAGATGCGACTTATTACCGAAACGCTTGCCTTTCTCTCAGACTTTGTGGGTTGTTTGGCGGTGGCATGGATTCCACGGGTAAGTTCTACGGTGCTTCACCGTGGTTTGCCCACGCTGATGACGCAGCCAGAGTTTCGTGAAACGAGCGCAGCGCTTCCGCTCATTCAGCTGCTCGAAAGTCAAGGAGACCTCCTCAGCATTCTTAAAGAGGTTCAGAGCATGCCCGGCTTGCACATTCGCATAGGAACAGAACACGCAGACGCACAGCTTTACGCTTTTTCTATGGTGGCTTCCCGTGCGTCGCTGCCCGACTCAACCGGCGTTATTGCACTTTTTGGCTCAACCAGAATGGACTATCGCAAGGCAATAAGCGCCCTGAACGCAGTTGTTATTGACTGGGAGAAAAACTAAACTAATGACAGACTATTTGAACACCACCGAATAAATACACCGAGGAAAGGGAACTGTTGGCTACCGATTTTTACGAATTATTAGGCGTTTCTAAAGAAGCAAGTGACGCTGACATAAAAAAAGCCTTTTACAAAAAGGCTCGTGAGTTGCACCCCGATGTTAATAAAGCACCGGATGCTGAGGAGCGTTTTAAGGAGCTTAACCAAGCCTATGACGTGCTGAGCGATTCCAACAAGCGTGCGCAATACGATAGATTTGGCACAGTTGATGGCCCGGGTGGTTTTGGTGGGGCTGGCTACCAATACGTTGACTTGAATGATTTATTTGGCTCAGGTTTTGGTATGGGCGATTTGTTCTCGCAGTTCTTTGGCGGTGCTGCGGCTGGACGCACAGCAGTGCGCAAAGAGGGTCGAGATATGGGCGTTGGCCTGCGGCTTACGCTTGAGGAAATCGCCGTTGGTGTTAAAAAAGAAATTGTCTACGACCGCCTTGCCCCCTGCGAAACTTGTGACGGCAAAGGAGTAGGAGAGGGCGGCTCGTTTGTTGAGTGCGTTTCTTGTGAGGGGCGTGGGCGCATTGTTTCGGTTCAGCGCACGTTCCTCGGTGATATGCAAACCCAAACTACTTGTCCTGATTGCGGCGGCACCGGTAAGACCATCGAAAATCCCTGCCCCGAGTGCGAGGGCCAAGGCAGGCTGCCCGACCGTCAACATCTCACCATTGAAGTGCCGCATGGCATTCGCGACGGGCAACAGCTGCGCCTCCAGCACCACGGTGAGGCGGGCATTCACGGTGCAGCGGCAGGCGATTTGATTGTTACTATTCGTATAGATTCGCATGACCGCTTCCAGCGTGATGGCGACAACCTGCACACACGTGTTGAGGTTTCGATTGCTCAGGCAGCTCTTGGTGCAACCATCTCTGTTAAGGGAATAATGCCCGATGAGAATATCGAGGTTAACATACCGCCCGGCTGCCAAAACGACCAAACCGTTCGTGTGCGCAGCAAAGGAATGTCAATTTTCAAGAAAGAAAGCCGAGGCGATTTGTTCGCTCACGTAACGGTTGTTGTGCCGCGCAAACTTACCAAGCGCCAGCAAGAATTGCTCGAGGAGCTTGCTACCGATTTTGGCGAGGAGTTCAGTGGCAAAAAGACGGTTTCTCAGCGGCTCAAAGATGCGTTGACATAAGTGAGCCTGCATGACGTATCCGCATTTTCATACGGATGTTTTACCCCATTCATTTTGTGAGAAAAATGAAACGAACGTAAGTTTTGAGCTGCCTGTCGAAGGTGATATTGTGGCGCACATGAAAACCCTTCGTTTGAATGCAGGTGAACACTTTGTGCTGGTTGACCGGGCAGGGGTAGCACACACCTTTGAGCTTGCTGCAGTTCCTCGTGCGCCCAAGAAAGCAACCGACGCAACTGTCGCTGTGTCAGTGCGCTTTTGCGGAAAGCAGCAGTATCAGCGTCCTGCCCGTTTAACGCTTGTGCAAGGCATTTCAACGGGCGAGAGAATGGATCAAACCATTCGTCAGGTTACAGAGCTGGGTGTTTCTCGTATTGTTCCCCTTGAAAGCCTGCGCTCAACGGTGCGCCTCACAGCAGAAGCTCGACCCAAAAAACAGGAGCGTTGGATGCGGCTTGCACGCGCCGCTGCCGACCAATCAGCTGCCACGTTAGTTCCGGAAATTACTGCACCATGCAAACTTGATGAAGCCTTGGCGCTTGTTTCTGATTGTGACGTAGTGCTTGTTGCTTATGAGGAGCATGCGGGCACAGGGATACGGGCTGCACTTGAGAAGTGCGTGTCCGAGACTTTGAAAAAGGATAAAAACGGCAATGCCAAAGAGGCTTTTGCTCTGCCTGCGCCGCCGAACGTGCCTCGCGTTGCCATTTTTGTTGGCTCAGAAGGTGGTTTTGATAGCTCAGAGATTGCGATACTGCAAACAAAAGGAGCTATCCCGGTAAGCCTTGGACGTAGTATTCTCAGAACAGAAACAGCGGCAGTAATCGCCTGTGCGCTGGCGTTGCACGAACTCGGCGAGTTAGGCAATGTGCTTGAGGGCCTTAGCCCCTCGCATGCGTGCCCTTCTTGCCCCAACCCCGCCCGCAGTAATTCTTGCCCCAACCCCGTCCACATTAATTCGTCTAACCTTAATACTACTTCTGAAAGCAACCAGAGCCCGTGAGTGTAGTAAGATAGAAATATGAAAGCAACCTTTTATGTACATAACATTGGCTGTAAGGTCAATCGCGTGGAATCTGACACCATACGCGCTCAGCTGCTCAAAAGTGGCGCGCAGGGAGTCGAGCGTGAGGACGCCGCTCTTATCGTTATCAACACCTGTACGGTTACGTCAGAGGCTGATACCAAAACACGCAAGGCAATCCGCCAGGCACACGCTTTTGAGCAGCAGCCATGGGTTGTGGTAACAGGTTGTTCAACTGTTTTACACGCAGAGGAACTTGCGAAGCTGGGGGAGCGTGTGGTTGTTGAGCCTGATCGTGCCGTTGCCCTCAAGCGAGCCCTCAAGTTACTTGACGAACTCCCAAAACGTGGAAAGAGAACCTCATCTAACTCAGCTAAGAAAAAAACTGCCCAAGCAAAAACCACTTCAAAAGGCGCAGGGTCTGTTATCGCCATGGACTTTGGCGACGACGACGCACTGCGGGTAGGCGAGGGCTTTAACACACGGGTTGGCATAAAGATTCAAGACGGCTGCGATAATCGTTGCACCTACTGCATTGTTTCAACGGTGCGAGGAGTTGCAGTTTCAACACCAGTTCAAAAAGTGCTTACTGAGGTAAAACGAGCTGCTCGTGCAGGTGCGCGCGAGCTGGTGTTTACCGGCGTTAATATGGGAAGTTATTCCGACGAGGACTATGACCTTACCTCGCTTTTGCAGGCAAGTCTTGAGGCTGCCCCTAAGGCTCGCATACGGCTTTCATCACTTGAGCCCCTTGACGTAACGCACGATTTGCTGAGATGTATGGTTCATTCTGAGGGTAGGCTGTGCGCTCACCTTCACTTGCCGTTGCAGTCGGGTTCAGATCGCATCTTGCGTATTATGGAGCGCCCTTATATTTCCTCACAGTTTGAGATTATTGCGCACCGTGCAAAGAGTCTTTTGCCACAGCTTGCGCTTACCACAGACGTTATTGTTGGTTTTCCCGGCGAAACTGACGATGATTTTAGAAAGACGATGGCGCTTTGCAAATGGGCAGAGTTTTCCAAAATACACATCTTTCGCTACTCTCGTCGCCCCGGCACTCCTGCTGCCGAGATGGAGGAGCAAGTGCCTGCGCCCGTCAAGGCCGAGCGTGCTAAAAAGCTTTCTGACCTTGCCGATAAGCTTGCCACCGCCGATGCCGAGCGTCGCATAGGTACGACCGAGCTGGTTCTTGTTGAAAGCCCCGAGCGGGGTACGTCTGAAAGCTATCACGTTGTTGAACTTAGTGGCGATTACGAACCAGGCAGCCTTGTGCCCGTTACCTTTTCTGCCAGCAAAGCCGCAACCTTAGTTGAATAATCTGCTCACCGCCGCACCAACCGTCATCTGACTGCAGTCACCCATGCGGCGCGACCACCTCTACCACTGTTGAACATGTCGCCCTGCACCTGATGGTTTGTCGCACCGGGCTTGACGGTTTGTCGCACCGGGCTTGACGGTTTGTCGCACCGGGCTTGACCCGGTGCCTAGCGGAAGAACGGTAGGTTAGTAACGGTTGTTGCCCAGAAAGGCTCTTTCATTGCGGGCCTGACCCGCAATCCTATGCTTGTCGCACCAGAATTGACGGTTTGTCGCCCCGCGCTTGACGCGGGGTCTAGCGGAAGAGTGATAGGTTGATAGCGTGTGTTGTCCATAGTGGTTGTAGTGCCATTTCCCCTAAAAACCCTTGCATTTTGCGTTTGAGGAGCGTATAGTGTGTGCGGTACATAAGGGTGGCGGCTTATGAGCCACAATTAAAAGAAAGGAAACCACTCATGATTGGTAAACCACGTAGTAAATCCTCTCTCTCTGATCCCAAGCTAAGCTCTCCTCCTCCAATCAAACGAGCCACGCCTACAGCGCTTTCTAAGCGTCTGCTTGCCATGCTCCTTGCTTTGGCTTTGGTGTGCTCGGGTTTTGCGTCTGCACCCGCAAGCGCTTTTGCTAACGAGCCTGCGCCACACACAAAAGCTGCAGGTGGCACTGATAGCTCAGCGGCAAAAACGGGCTCTGATGAGAGCAAGGCTAAAAGAGATGCCAGCAGCTTTGGCGCTCAACAAGGCTACCAAAAAGACAAGAACAGCAAAAGCAATAAAAATGACAAAAAGGCTCATGGCACCAAAAGAGACAAGAAAACAAAAGGAGCCAAAACAGGCAGCGATGATGAAACAATAACACCACTATCCAGCGGATACGATGTGGTCTCTGGTCTTTACTACTGGGATGATGGCTATGAGGTTTATGTAGATGGGTGTAGCACCTCGAATGTCATAGTTCCAGAAAAAATAAATGGTATGGATATTGTTGAAGTCGAGCTCGTAGACTGTGACCTAGACTCACTTGACGTAAGCGCTTGCACGCAGCTGAGAACCTTATATTGCTATTACAATTATTCACTTGAAACGCTTAATGTGACCAATAATGCTCAGTTGGGTTATTTGGATTGTGATAGTACTGGGCTTGCAACACTTGACGTGAGTCAAAATACCGAGCTCTATCATCTTGATTGCGTCAACAACCAACTTGTTACGCTTGACGTGAGTCAAAATACCGAGCTCTATTGTCTTTATTGCTACAACAACCAACTTGTTACGCTTGACGTGAGTCAAAATACCGAGCTCTATTGTCTTTATTGCTACAACAACCAACTTACTACGCTGGATGTAAGCAACAATACTTTGCTGGAAGACCTTGATTGTGCCTACAATAATCTTACCGCTCTTGATATAAGCAATAATTTAGCTCTGAGCTGGTTAGACTGTTCCTACAATTCCATTACTGACGTTACTGCGCTTATGGCATGGCTGGACGATGCTGATCATTGGGGTCAAGTAATGCCGCAGGGTGGCGCCACTACCGCTGCTGGCCTCAAGTATTATGAGGACGATGGTGGGATTTACATTTATGACTACGTAGGAGCCTCCTCAGCGGTGGTTGTTCCAGCTGATATTGATAACGTTGATGTTGTTAGCGTTGAGTTAGCTTGGTGTGATTTGGACTCCCTTGACGTGAGCGCCGCAACAGCACTCGTTTATTTGGAGTGTTCGGGCAACAACCTAAGTTCTCTTGATGTAAGCGTCTGTACGCAGTTGGGAGCTTTGCATTGCTCTGACAACCCTCTTGGAACCCTTGACGTAACCCAGAACACTAACTTAACGGATTTAAGTTGTGGTAACACTGAGCTTTCAACGCTTGACGTAAGTAATAACACTGGGCTGATGTGGCTGAACTGTTATGAGAACCAACTAAGCACACTGGACATAAGCAACAATACAGCGCTTGGGATGCTCTATTGCTACGACAACCAGCTTACCGCCCTTGATGTAAGCAATAACACTGAGCTGATGTGGCTGAGTTGTGCTTGGAACCAACTTGCTGTACTTGATGTAAGCAAAAATACTATGCTTATCGAATTATGGTGTCACACTAACCAGCTTACCGCCCTTGATGTAAGCTTGAACTCTGAGTTACGCTGGTTTGACTGTGGCTTGAACCAGCTTGTCGTACTTAATGTGGGTGCAAACACTGAACTAGATATCCTTTTTTGTGACTACAATAAAATCAAAGCACTTGATGTAAGCAAAAACACACAATTGGAGCGACTATCGTGTTTTGACAATCAGCTCAGCTCTCTTGATGTAACCAAAAACACTGCGCTGGTAAGCTTGTGGTGCGGCAACAATCAGCTCAAAGCTCTTGATATTACCAAGAATGTAAATCTATATTTGTTGGATTTTGGAAACAATGATGAGGCAACTCATGGAAACAAACTCACCTCTATTGACCTTAGCAAAAACACTAATCTTGGGAATTTGTGGTGTGAGCGTAACAGCCTCACCACGCTTGACGTGAGCAAGAACACTAATCTTTTTCAACTACGTTGTGCCTACAATAATCTTGCCGCCCTTGATATAAGCAAGAATAAATATCTATGCTATCTGGAATGTCAGAATAATTTTATTAGCAATACTGCTGCGCTTGAGACGTGGCTTAAAAACAACGAGGGGCAAGTATTGCCACAAGGAAGCCCGCAGGCAACGGCAGCAAAGCCTACCATCTCAGGTGACGCTACCATTACCCTTACCGAAGGCTATGCCAAGCTGACCAAGAACTACACCATTGCAGGCACACCTGCACCTACGGTATCTTTGGTAGGTGCTCCGGCTGGCTTTAGTATTACACCTGCTGGTGCTTTAACGATACCGGCGGGGCTTAAGGCAGGAAACTACAGCTTTACTATCAAGGCCCAAAATCCTTCTGGCACCGTTAACAAGGCCGTTGCGGTTAAGGTAAACCAAAAACTTGTTAAACCTACTATTACGGGTGGCAAGTCAAAAGTTACCTTAAAGAAGAACTATAAAAAGACCACCATTGCCTTTAAGGTCAAAGGTTTTCCTGCTCCTACGTTCAGCATAACAAAAGCACCTAAGAGCATTGCCAAAAAGATTTCGATTTCCAAAACAGGCAAGCTCACTATCAAAAAGGGTATTAAGCCGGGAACCTATAAGATAACCATTACGGCTAAAAACTCGCAAGGTAAGGCAACAAAGACCGTAACCATCAAGGTTAAGAAATAGAATGAAAATGTGGTATTATACCTCTTAAGGAATACAGGGCCCAGTCGAGTGGGCGGTATCCCGGCGGTTTTTGTTTTGGAAGTCAGCTAGTGCTTATGCCTAGCTGACTTCCCTGCATCATCACTGTGAAGGTCAATTCTCAGGATAAATTAGCCAGTTCTTACTTGAGGGAGCAGTGTTGCCCTGAGCTGGAAAAACAATACTGCCGCCTTCCATTCCTGAAACAATTTTGTATTTGACAACAGGAAAATATGCACTTCAACTTTGCGCAAATATGACCTGTGCAAGTGGAAAGAAAAGGGGGCAGTATGATAAAATATACACCCCGATTTACTAACTGTGGAGTGAGCCTGTGCGCTTGAAGTACCTGAAAATCTTTCTGAGTTTTGCTCTGTCGCTGTGCCTGCTGGTGAGCCTTGCGCCGCTTGCGCACGCCGATGAAATCTCTGATATTGACGCCAGCACTGACTGCACCGATACCCCAGAGTATGCCCTTTCGGAGGAATACCCTGACGAGGAACTAGATGCGTTGGCAGAGCCGAACGTCGGCGATACTAAGCTTTCCTCCAGCAACAGCGTTTCCTCCAGCAACAGCGGTGCGCAGGCGGGAGAGGTGCTATCAACCACACCGCCCACTTCACAAAAAGAAACTACCTCGGCAACCAGCCTCGATAAAAAAATCACCAAAAAAGCCCGAAGCACACTCAAGAAAACTATTACGGTAAGTCCTGCGTATGGGCGCACCCTTAAGCTCCAAATGTGCAAGAAAGATAAATGGGTTACCAAGAAAACCCTCACGCTTCCCAACTCAGGAAGTGCATCAGTAACGCTGGCCTTTCCCAAAGACTGGTGGAAGCTCGCCTCATCAAAATGGAGAATAGTTATTCCTGAAAGCCCTGAGGGTACCGCCTATACCAGTGCAACCACTACGATAAAACCCAAGCGTTACTACCAAAATCCCAAAAAATATGTGCAAATTAAAGACGAGATTGCGCTTAAACATTCGGGAGCTTATAGCTTAAGCATTGGTTACATGGGGCTCAAAACAAGAAAGGTCAACAGCTATTTTGGCATTGGCAGCAAGCATTGGCCACGGTATACCAGCCAAACAAAATCAAAGGTCATGCAATTTCAAAAAAAGCACAAACTTAAGGCAACTGGCGTTGTCAATGAAGCAACCTGGCTCAAAATGGGCTTTTCGGAGAAATCTTGGTACACGCTCGGTGCGTATGTGTCGCCCATTAAGGTAAACCCTTCCAGCACAAAAAAACAGCATATTGACGCGATGATTGACAGGGCCATGGATTACCTTGGTTCAGATTACGTGGTGGGAGCTTCTGGCACACCGTCACAAGGAGCAGACTGTTCCGGGCTCGTCATGCAAGCCCTGTATGCCGCCGGTGTTGACCCGTACCCCGTGAGCAGCGTGCGTCATTCTAAGCCCGGCTATGAATATGAGTCCAGAAACCTCTGGGCTTCTAAGAAGCTAAAAACGGTTCCCTACAGCCAAAAAAAGCGAGGAGATTTGATTTTTTATGGTAGTGGAGGAACAGTCATTCATGTGGCCATCTATCTTGGCAATGGAAACGTCATTGAGTCTTGGCCTAATAAGGTGGTAATTTGGCCTGTTAAGAACGGACAAAGAAGCGATATTATCGGTGTAAAACGGGTGTTTAATTGAGTTTTGGTATGATAAGGTTCTACGAGTAAAGCTTACGGTGCGGCAATGTGCTTTACCCTTGCAAGCCGCAATAAATTGTTATAAAAAGGAGCAATTTGGAACTCACACAGGTTTCACTTACTATTCCCGACACTCTCGATCCGTCGTTAATAACTGGCGTCAATGATGCGCACCTCCGCCAGATAGAGGACAACTTTGATGCACGCATTACCTTTCGCGGAAACTACGTTGAAATACACGGCAATGCACTCGAAATTCAGATGCTTACTGCGCTGTTTTCTGATCTCATTAGAATGCTTGAGGGCGGTCATGAGATAACCTCGACCAATCTTTCGCAGTCCATTGACCTTATCCGCGGCGGTGAGTTTGCCCCTGCCATTTTGCGTGAGGATATTTTGCTCACGTACCGCGGCAAGGCTATTCGTGCCAAAACGGGCGGACAAAAGCGCTATGTTGATGCCATTCGCAATCACACGGTGACCTTTGGCATTGGCCCTGCTGGCACCGGCAAAACCTATCTTGCTATGGCGATGGCAGTTGCGGCTCTTAAGCGCAAAGAAATCGGCCGCGTTATTCTCACCCGTCCGGTGGTGGAGGCAGGGGAGTCGCTGGGTTATCTCCCCGGCACGCTCAACGATAAAATTGACCCCTATATTCGGCCGCTCTATGACGCACTCTTTGACATGACGGACATGGAGCGTGGCAACCAGCTTATCGAGCAGGGAATTATTGAGATTGCGCCTTTGGCTTTTATGCGTGGGCGTACGCTCAACGATAGCTTTATCATTCTTGACGAGGCGCAAAACACCACCGCCGACCAAATGAAAATGTTCCTTACCCGGCTTGGCTTTGGCTCGCGCATGGTCATAACGGGCGATGTGACCCAACTTGACCGCCCAGAGCGCACTAGTGGGCTTATTGGGGTGCGGAGCATTCTTGAAGGCGTGCGTGACATTTCTTTTGTTGAACTTACCGGCAAAGACGTAGTGCGTCACTCCTTGGTACAACGCATTGTTGCCGCCTATGATGCCGCCGACGAACAGCGGCAGGAACGTCTGGAGCTTAAACCATGAACACCGTATCAGTAGATAACCGGAGCGGAGAGGCGCTACCGCTTGACCTGTACCGCGACTGCGTACTTTTTGTGCTTGAAAATCAGGGCAGGGTTGACGGCTCTGAGATTGCCGTTTCTTTGGTTGACCTTGATGAAATACAGGAGCTTAACCGCATTTATCGTGAGGTGGACGAACCCACCGACGTACTTTCCTTTGTCTGTGACCAAGTTGATGACGAGTTTGACGAGGGGCTTGGCGAAGACCTTGGAGATGAAGCCGCTGGCAGCCCAAGCGACAGCTCAATTAACAGCTCTGCGGAGGAAAACAACGAGAGCGCAAGCGAGGTTTTTGTGCTGGGCGACGTAGTAATTGCACCAGCCGTTGCCCGCAAGCACGCTCAAGAGTTCGAGTCCAGCTTTACTGACGAGATGCACCTAATGCTTATTCACGGAACCTTGCATCTCTTGGGATACGACCACGTTGATGATGACGATTACGCCATCATGCAAGCCCTTGAAGATGAATTGCTTTTGCAGTGGGGTGATTATCTCCGTACCAATAAAGAACTTGACGCTTTTGTTCAAGAACAAGAGCGTCCGTACGAGCAGGGGGAGTTATGAAACATTTAGTTTATGCATTTTCTTGTGCGCTTTCGGGCATTGCGCATACGGCACGCACCCAGCGTAGCTTTCAAATCCAACTTGCGGTTGCTGTGGCTGCGGTTATCGGAGGTTTTGTTGTTTGCCTTACTCCAGTCGAATGGGCGGTAGTGCTTATATTGGTGGGCTTGGTGCTCACGCTTGAATGTCTTAATACGGCGCTTGAGGCCACTATTGACCGTTGCTCTACCGACCTCCACCCTCTTGCCAAAACAGCAAAAGATGCTGCCGCAGGCGCAGTACTCATCATGGCACTCATTGCTGCTGTGGTAGGGCTGATTATCTATTGCAGCGCGATTATGCGTCTTGCTGGATAGGCATAGTGGTGAAAACTATGGACAACTACGTAAACGAGCAAGCAGCCCCTGGCTTTGAGCCGCCGCAAACTGAGGACTTTAAGTCTGGTTTTGTTGCGCTCATTGGGCGTCCGAATGCGGGAAAATCCACCCTGATAAATGCACTCATGCAGCGCAAGGTTGCCATTACCTCTAACACACCGCAAACTACGCGTCATCGTTTTAGGGCCGTTCTTGACGACCCTGAGTTTCAAATGGTTTTAGTTGACACCCCCGGACTCCACAAACCCAAAGATGCTCTTGGAGATGAACTCAATCGCTCGGCGCTTAAGGCGCTTGAAGGCGTTGATTTAGTTGCGTTTTTGGTTGATGCGAGCCAGCCCTTTGGCAAGGGCGATGCATGGGTTGCAGACATTGTGTCGGCAGGTAAAGCTCCCTGCATTTTGGTTATCTCAAAATCTGATCTTGCGAACGAGGACACTATTGCAGAGCAAATTAAACGGGCACAGGCCGTGGTTCAAGCTGCCGATACCGTGGTACTCAGCGCTCTTGAAGGCCACAATATTGCGCAGTTTGTTAAAACGGCTCGCTCCTATTTGCCAGAAGGTCCCCGCTGGTTTCCCGAGGGAATTGGCATTGACCAGCCCCTTGAAGTAATCGTTGCGGAGTTTGTTCGTGAGAAAATCCTTACGTCAACTTTTGATGAAGTTCCCCACGCTGTTGGCGTGATGGTTGAGGAGCTTGAGTTTGACCCCAAGCGAAACTTCTATCGTATTTATGCGATTATTTATGTTGAGCGCGAATCGCAAAAGGGCATTATTGTGGGCAAAAAGGGTTCGATGATAAAGGCCATTGGCACTTCTGCGCGCCAAGACCTAAAGCATTTTCTTGCCGCCGATGTTTATCTTGACTTGCGTGTTAAGGTGCGCAAGGGGTGGCGGCGCGATGCCAGCCAGATACGTCGTTTTGGTTATGGCGAGGGTGGCTAAGCAAGCAACAAAAAAGCGTCGGGTAAACCGACGCTTCGTTTGAATAAGCGCATGCGCAGAGCAGGTACAAGAGCAGCTACCGCGCGCCGAGCAAACTATTTCTTTGCTGCAACGCTCTGAGCGAGTTTCATAACGCCAGACTTGCGATTTGCAGCCTGATTCTTATGAATGACACCCTTTGAAACTGCCTTGTCAAGTAAGCGACTTGCAGCCAAAGCACTGCTTGTTGCAGCTTCGGCGTCGCCAGCCTCCACAGCATCTTTAACCTTGCGCGTTGCCGTCTTGAGCTCGCTTTTGACCGCACGATTGCGCAGACGAGCTTTTTCGTTCGTGATGTTACGCTTTTTTTGACTCTTAATGTTTGCCACGTTAAAACCTTTCTTTCTGTTGTTTTCGTCGCAGTGGGGCTTTGACGAAACCGCAATAGTCTACCATACTTGGCACAAGTTTGCATTACAATTACAGTAGCTTGTTGTTAATATCTGCTTTTCTTGGAAAAACGTTACGTTACAGGAGGTTTCCCCATGCTTTTTGTTTGCTATCCACGGTGCACCACGTGTCAAAAAGCACAGAAGTGGCTTGATGCTCAGGGCATCAACTACGAGCTGCGTGACATCAAAGAAAACAATCCCCGTTACACAGAACTCAAAACATGGTACGAAGCGAGCGGTCTTCCGCTCAAAAAGTTTTTTAACACGAGCGGCTTGCAGTACAAGGCGCTCGGCCTCAAAGACAAACTGCCAAATATGAACGAGGACGAATGCCTCAAGCTGCTTGCCACCGATGGCATGCTCGTCAAGCGCCCCTTGCTCGTCGATAAAAACTTTGTGCTTGTGGGCTTTAAGGAGCCTGAGTGGCACGAACACGTAAAAGAACAGATTAAGGAGTAGTCCCATGAAAATGAGTATGAAAAGTAAGATGATTCTTGGCTGCTGTATGGCAGCACTGTTTTTACTGCTGCAGCTCAGCAGAGCAACAGGCATTACTGTCCACCTTGTTGTGAACATTCTATTTTTTCTTCTGGTAGTAGTCCATCTTACCGTCAACATAAACGTAATAACGAGTATGCTCAAGAACTTTAGCAAGGTTAAAAAGGGTCGACTGGTACTCTATGGCGTATTGTTATTCGCGTTTCTCCTAGCGGCATCTACAGGACTGCTGACCTCTGAGCTCCTTACCGGTGGCTTTGGTGAAGGCCTTGATGAGAGCTTGGGTGCTGGCGGCGGCGGACTTGGAGAAGGCTTTGGCGCAGACGGTAATGCGGGCGCAGAGACTAGAGGTCTTGGCTTGCAGCGCGGGCGCGAGCTTTCAGGAGCCTCTCTGTTTCATCGTATGCACAGCATAGCAACACGGGTCATGCTCGTTGCTGTCATAGTTCACCTTGTTCTTAATCGTAAAAAAATTGCAAGCTTCTTTAACGGCCTTGGCAAGAAGTCGTAGCAAGTGTAGGTAAAAGCGCTCATGTCTACTCAACCAGCAGCCCATGTAACCATCAAACGCGCCGAGGAAGCGGATTTAGAGCAGATACTTGAACAGCAGTATGTGGCGTATCAAAGTGAGGCAGCGTTTTACCATGATTTTTCCATACAGCCTCTGACGCAAACTATCGAGGAAGTACAGGCGGAGTACGCGCGGGGCGTAATCTTGAAGGCTTGCGATGACACGGGAAACATTATTGGTTCGGTGCGTGCTGAGCCAGTGCGTAATGGCGTGTATGTTGGAAAGCTTTTTGTGCACCCAAGCTGGCGCAAGCAAGGTATCGGGAGCATGCTGCTTGATGCCATTGAGAGCGAATGTCCTACTCACCGTTACGAGCTTATGACCGCAAACAAAAGTGTGTGGAATATACGGCTCTACGAACGTCACGGCTACAAAATCTATAACGAAGAATATATTTGTGATGATTACAACTATGTGTATATGGAAAAACTCGTTGAGCACCCGAAAGGGGACGCATGAGTACGCAGGAAAAGCTCGGCATCATACTTGCCAACACCGGCACCCCCTCTGAGCCCACGCCTCAGGCGGTAAAAAAATATCTGGCACAGTTTCTCTCGGACAAGCGCATTGTTCCCATGAATCCTGTTATTTGGTGGTTTATCTTGCGCCTTGCTATTTTGCCTCGGCGCTCAAAAGTAAGTGCTGCAAAATATGAGGCGGTGTGGACGGATAAAGGCTCGCCGCTGCTGGTTTTGCAAGAAGCTCTGGCTTCCAATCTCCAACGGTCTTTGCAAAAAGAGGGGTTTGAAAAGGTGCAGGTTCTCTCAGCAATGAGCTTTGGTGAACCAAGCATACCTACTGTACTGGAAAACTTACGTGAGGCTGGCTGCGAAAAGCTGGTAGTGTTGCCACTATACCCGCAAAGCGCCCATTCGACTACTAAGGTTGTTGAGGATGCGGTGGCTGCAGCACTTGCCAAGCTTGACTGGAACATAAGCTGGCAACTTATTGGCAACTATCATGCTGTGAACAGCTACGCAAACGCCCTTGCTCGTTCAATACAAGAGGCTGGTTTTAACGCTGCCCAAGGCGACAAACTGCTTCTCTCATACCACTCGATACCCTTGGTTGATGTAGCGGCAGGGGATACCTATCAGCAGCAGTGTGAGGCAACCAGTGCTGCGGTAGCGCGTGCCTTGGGCATTACAGACGAGCAGTTAAGCTCAAGTTATCAGTGCCGCTTTGACAAAGGAAGAGATTGGCTCGGGCCCTTTACCAAAGAAACGCTTGTGCAAGAAGCGGCCAACAAAAAGGGGCGCCTGTTTTTTGTCTGTCCAGGATTTTCGGTAGATTGCCTTGAAACGCTGTATGACATACCCCACGAGCTGTTGTTGCACTATGAAAACGCTTGCGCGGAGGCAGGAGTGCCCCTACAAAAAGGGGAGTTTGTCTACGTGCCGTGCCTCAATGAGGGCCAAGCCCACGTCGAGGTTTTGTCTGCTGCGCTTGAGCCCTACCTGAGCTAGGAGTTTGTGCGGGCAATAACATCTCTATCGCCGAGCGTAGCGTAGAGAGCTCCCGTATGGGCAGGCGTTGACCCGCAACATGAGCCGATAAACTGAACCCCACAGGTGTGTAGTTGCTCGGCATAAAAAGCTATTTCGTCAGGGGTAATGGAATAGTGAGCCAAGGCGTTGGCATCGAGGGTAGGTGTGTCCGTATTGGGCAAGGCAATGAGGGGCAAAGTTGTCGCAGAAGCCAGCTGCTGCATCAGCTCAATCAGGTGCGCTGGCTCCATGCAGCTCAGGCCCATCACGTCAGCACCTGCCTCCTCAAGTACAGATGCTGCACGAGCTACGTCAGAGCCGCAGCTAGCCATACGTCCGTTTTCTAAGAAAGTGCAGCTCGCAATTACTAAAGGCATGCTTCCCATGGCAGCGCAGGCAGTCCTTGCAGCACGGACGGCACACCGAGCATCATCAAGAGAGGTTCTGCTCTCTATGAGTAGGGCATCAACCTCAGCTGCAACAAGAGCGCAGGCTTGTTCAAGATAGTGATCAAAGCAACGGTTGTAGTGCTGCTTTTCGTCCTGTTTGCAGGGCTCGCTTAAAGCAAGCAACTCCCAGCAAAAACCCATTGTCGCTAAAATATGGGGCGCTCCCGCCTCCCGAGCTGCCACAACGCCAGCTCGATTTATCTCCTCAAGCTGCTCCTCAAGCCCAAATTGCGCCAATTGAGCGCGGGTAGCTTGCGAGGTATTGGTAGAGATACACGCAGCACCTGCCATAAGGTAACGGCGATGAATGTCCTCTATGAGCTCAGGGTCAAGCACATTGAGATACGCAGCACACTCATCTGAGGGAATGTCAGCGCGTTGAAGCATGGTTTCTAAAGAACCGTCAACAATAAGCATATCGCGGCCAAGACGCAGGTGTAAATCGGGCATATTCTCTCCTCAAAAGCGAATTACTACAAAAATACGTGCAAAATTTCATTAAAGCTTAGGCAGGCTGGACACTGTTGCCACAAACTCCTGCCAGCTTGTTTTCTAAGCGAAAACCAGTGTCACTCAAAGCATGATAGCAGCTTTGCTATAATAAGGGGCTCACGTTGAGCTCTTGGCGCTCAGCGTGGTGTGTGTAAGAGATTAAAAATAGGGAAACTTCTGTAACACGGAGGTAATTATGACTGCAAGTTCAGGCAGGGTAACAGGGGGAGCGTTGACGGTAACCGACGGGGTTATCGCCGACTTAATAGGATATGCGGCACTTGAAACCTTTGGTGTGGTTGGAATGGCTGCTCCAAGTATTCAAGACGGCATTGCAAAGCTGCTCCCAACACGGGCATTACGGCGAGGCATAACAGCGGTAAAGACTGACGAAGGGCTTCTTATAGACCTCTACATCATTATCGAACACGGGGTTAGCCTCACCACGGTATCGCAAAATCTCGTTGATCGCGTGCATTTTGTTATCGAGAATCTTGCCGACCAAACTATCGCTGGCGTGTCTGTACACGTTCAGGGTGTCCACGTTCCCAGGAGCAACTGACTATGATTTCAACTGATTTTGTTTCGTATATCGCCGCTGGTGCTCATGCTTTGTCTGAGCGAAAAGAGGAGATAAACAATCTTAACGTGTTTCCCGTTCCAGACGGCGACACGGGTACCAATATGTCCTTGACGCTCGAAACAGTGGTTCAAGAGCTTATGCAACTGGGCTCAGAGCCCACGCTTACCGAGATACATAAGGCCGTTACGCATGGTTCTCTTATGGGCGCACGCGGCAATTCTGGTGTTATCACCTCGCAGATTTTGCGTGGTATGTGCGAAGGCATTGAGCAACACCCCAAGCCTCATACTTTTGATGCCGATATTATCGCCAGTGCACTTGCCCGTTCTGTAGAGGTTGCGTTTGGCGCCGTACGCAAGCCTGTTGAGGGCACTATTCTTACCGTGCTTCGCGACACCGCCGATGCCGCTCATCAAGCAGCAGAAGATAAGCTCGAGGCCAAAGAGGCACTGCTATTTGTTTCTGAGGAGGCCTTTGCTTCGGTGCGTCGCACGCCCGATTTGCTCCCCGTGCTTAAAGAAAACGGAGTTGTTGATGCCGGTGGCTTTGGCTTGGCAATACTTATTAAAGGATTTGTCGATGCTCTTACGGGCTCCACAACGGCCATTCCCGATAACGCCATGCTCACACGCCCTGCTCCGCAGGTTGCCATTGAGCAAGTCAACGATTGGGAGGGCAGCGAATATCGTTATTGCACCGAGTTTTTGCTGCGAAGCGATGAGGTCGACAGTGAGGAAACTCTCGACTATCTGGGCACCTTGGGAGATTGTGAGCTTTTGGTTGGTTCTCACCCTGATTTTAAGGTACACGTGCACACCAATGATCCGGGCACGGTGCTTACGTATATGACGGAGCGTGGACAGGTTTCTGAGGTGCATATCCACAATATGCAGCTCCAAACTGCAGAGCGTACCGAAAAACTGGGCGGTTCTGCTGCTGGAGGAGCGGGAAGCACAGCGCAGACCGATACTCCGCCAAAACCCTTGGGCTTTATTGCCGTGTGTGCGGGCGAGGGTACGCAGCGTATTCTTGAGAGTGCGGGCGTTGATTTGGTGGTTCGTGGCGGACAGACTATGAACCCTTCTACCAAAGATTTTGTTGATGCCATTGCTGCTGTTAATGCTGAGCAAATCATCATATTCCCGAACAACAAAAATATTTTCCTTGCTGCCAATGCAGCTGCCGAGGTAGCCGACAGACCGGTTGCTGTTATCCCCACTAAAAGCGTACCCCAGTCTTTTGCGGCTTTATTTGCTGCAAGCCCCGGCGAGGGTCTTGACGAGAATGTTGCGTTGATGAACGAGGCAATTGAAGCGGTGCGCAGCGGCGAGATTACCACTGCCATTAAAGATGCAAAGGCTGCCGATGGCTCACCCATCAAAGAAGGCGATGTGATTGGCATTGCCGAAGGAGCTATCGACGTTGTTGGTTCAGATGTTTCAGACGTTGCGCTTGAGCTTGTGGGGATTATTTCTGCGGACTGCGATGTTTTGACCATGCTTGCAGGTATGGATTTTGCTCAAGATGATTTTGAGGCACTTATTGAACGCATTGAGGAGCGCTATCCCGACTTAGAGATTGACGCTCAGCGTGGCGAGCAGCCCTTGTATCCGTTAGTTATGGCTGCTGAATAAGGTCTCGATGGATCGTCCATCAAAGAAGGCGTAGAGCCTATGACGCAGCAAGCTGCAACAGGACAAAAGACCAATGGCCTTGCGAGCCGAACCGCCCAAACGCTTGCGCTCGATAAACCAGTTTCTGCCGTACGCTACGCAAGTGGCAAACGCCTTGAGGCGCTCAAAGAGCTGGGCATTCACACCGTAGGCGACTTGCTCTTTCACTATCCTTTTCGCTATGACGATTTTTCTGATGTGGTTTCAATACGAGAAGCACCACTGGGAGAAAACGTCAGCATTTTTGGGCGCATAGATGAGGTAAAAATTAAAAAGCCCCGTCCTAAACTTAGTCTTGTAGAGGTTTCTGTTTTAGATGGCACGAGCGTGTTGTACGCTACGTGGTTTAATCAGCCGTGGCTGAACAAGAGCTTGGCAGCAGGAACACCCGTATTTTTGCGGGGCAAAGTTGAACACTCATACGGCTACAAGCGCATGACGAATCCGCTCCTTACGGTGCTTGGCGAGGACGATGGATTAGATGCGGAGAGCCTAAGCTCACCGGAGGTCAAGGCGCAGGCAGGTTCTATACTTCCGGTCTATCACGCAAATGCGGGGATTACCAGCTCATGGGTCGCACGGTTGGTAAAAACAGTACTTGGACAAGCCCCAGCACCGTTTGACCCTCTGCCGCCTCAGCTGCGCCGCGATTTGGGACTTGCGTCTTTTCAAGGCGCACTGCGCGACATACACCAACCAAGCTCTCAAGACGCACGGGGCGAAGCGCGCAGGCGCTTGGCCTTTGACGAAGTTTTCTATCTTATGCTGTATTTCAAGCGCCTGCGCGCTCAACAAAACATCAGTGCAACTCCCCGCACTCATACAACAGGCTCTACAGCGTTTGCTCGCCTCAAAACGCTCTTGCCCTTTACCTTGAGTCCCGACCAAGAAGCCGCTATCAAAGAGATAGCCGGCGACATGGCGCAGTCCAATGTTATGAACCGTCTTTTATTGGGCGATGTTGGTTCAGGCAAAACCATTGTGGCGGCGTTTGCGCTTGCGATCGTTTTTGACTCGGGTTTTCAAGCTGCCATGATGGCACCAACTGAGGTGCTGGTTCAGCAATATGCGCTTAAGCTCGGGCCTCTTTTTGACGAGCTGGGCATTCCGTGGGCGCAGTTGACTTCGTCGGTTACTCCCCAAGCTCGGCGTGACCTCCTTGCGCAGCTGAAATCTGGAGAGCTGACGGTTGTGTTTGGCACACATGCGTTGTTAGAGCCAGACGTTATTTTCAAGAATCTTTCGTTGACGGTTATTGACGAACAACACCGTTTTGGCGTTGACCAACGTGCTGCCCTGCGTGCCAAGGGTGCAGGTTGCGATGCCCTTATGATGACGGCAACACCCATTCCTCGCTCGCTTGCCTTGGTGCTATACGGCGATCTTTCACCTACCTATCTTCGTACGAGTCACCGTACTTCTAAAACGAGCACAGCTGTTGTGCACCACAGCCTTATAGGTCATGCCTATGATGCCGTACGAGAGGCGCTTCGTGAGGGGCATCAGGCGTATGTGGTTTGCCCTTTGATAGCATCAAGCGAAGTTTCCAGCTTCAAAAACGTGGACGAGCAGATAAGCATCGAAAAAGATGCAGGCAGCATCGAGCAGGAATACAACAGCTTAGAGGATATTCCCCTCATAGATTTATTTACTGATGCAGAAGCCCTCGATGACAAAGCCGCCATTGCTGCCGCCGAGCAAGAAGTGAGCTTTTTGCAAAACAAGGTGTTTCCCGATCACACGGTTGCACTTTTGACAGGACGTATGACCTCTGACGAGAAGCAAAATACTATGAGCGCGTTTAGGAACGGAGACATAGACGTGCTGGTGTCAACAACGGTTATAGAGGTTGGTGTTGATGTGCCCAACGCGACCGTTATGATTGTGCAAGATGCCGACCGTTTTGGCATTACGCAGCTGCATCAGCTTCGAGGCCGCATCGGACGTGGTGCGTGGGACGGCGAGTTCTACCTCGTTACCCGCACCAAAAATGAGGAGGCACGCAAGCGGCTGCAGCTGCTTGAAACTATTTCTGATGGCTTTGAGCTTGCCAATGCCGACTTACGCCTGCGGCGTGAGGGCGATGTTTTGGGAAGCAGGCAACATGGGAGTGCAGCCCTAAAGCTCATTAAGGTGCTCGATGATGCCGAGCTTATTACGCAGGCAAATGAGGCGGCCTCCACACTCCTCAAAAATGACCCTGAATTGAGTGCGCCTGAACACGCCTTTTTAGCCCATGAACTTTTGCGGCGGATACCTAAAAGCGATGGTGAGCCATGCGGGTAATTGCGGGGGTGTTCGGCGGCAGAAAGCTCGAGGCAGTGCCCTCAAAAAGTACGCGTCCCACTACCGATAGAGTACGCGAGGCGTGGGCAAGTACGGTCGAGAACCTTTTGCCGAATGGTTTTGAGGGAGCGAGCGTGCTTGATGCCTTTGCGGGAAGTGGTGCACTGGGAATCGAGGCTTTGTCGCGCGGAGCGCAGCAAGTGGTCTTTTGCGAAAACAATCATCGTGCGCTTGCAACACTGCGAAACAATCTTAAAACCTTAGGACTTGACGATGAAGCTCGCGCGCAAGGCACTAATATCGACAGCCTCAAGCCCAAAACCATTGAAATTCTTGCGCAAAAGGGTCCGTTTGACTTGGTTATTCTTGACCCTCCCTATGACACCCCACCAGCAAAAATTGAAGCTTTGCTCACCAGCCTTGCTCAAGAGGGCGGACTTTCAAAGGGTTGCCTTATCAGTTATGAGCGCCCTGCCGCTGCCAAAGCTCACATCTTCGAGCAAAACCTGAACTCTACACACGAAGCTCATACTTCGTTTATACTGGAAGCACAAAAAAAATACGGCACAATAGCACTTGACTATCTGCGGTATTGTGCACCTTAGCTTATCTTACGTATTGCACACGCTTGCAAGCAGAAAGGACTTCTGGCATGGCTACAGCTCTTATCCCTGGAACCTATGACCCGGTAACTAATGGTCATCTTGATATTATTGAGCGCTCCACCCAGATTTTTGACAAAATTGTTGTGGGAGTTGCTGCTTCACCTTCAAAGAACGGTCGTGGCCCCTTGTTTAATCTTGAGGAGCGTGTGGCTTTTATTGAGCAGGCGACCAAGCACTTAAACACGGTACGTGTGGAATCTTTTAGCAAACTCTTGGTTGACTTTGCCGTTGAGGTGGGGGCGCAGGCTATTGTTAAAGGCTTGCGTGTTGTTACTGATTTTGAGAGTGAGTTCCAGCAGGCATCTATCAACTATCAGCTTAACCCAGAGCTCGAAACAGTCTTTATCATGTCTAACCCCGCCAATATGTATCTTTCCTCGTCAATGGTCAAAGAGGTGGCCGCTCTGCAAGGCTCCATTGCCGCCTGGGTTCCCCCAGAGGTAGAAGCTGCCTTGCGCTCACGTTTTGCCAACGGCTAATACCTGCAAAAAGCACTCGCAAATAATACCCGCAAATAAAAGTCTAAATTAAGAGCCCCAATCGGCAAACTTTTGGGCATTCTGCCCTTAGGCTTAGTGCCGTTTGTCCAGATAAACCACCTAAACTTGAAGTCTTTTTCCACAAAAAGGGGCGTACAATATATCTAGCATATCGGGGAGGAATATGCCATGGGGCAGCGTCGTATGACCGCTCCTAGAAAGCTTGCATTTCAAAAAGGGGTGGTGCAAGGTGAGAGCAATAATCAGCACCAGAACTGAACACTGCACGGGCTGCAACCGATGCGTGCGCGAGTGTCCTATGGAGATGGCAAACATCACGTATCAGGACGGCGAAGGTGCTATCAAAGTTAAGGTTGACAGCGACAAGTGCATTTTATGCGGACGTTGTCTTAAGGCGTGCAAGCATGATGCCCGTTTCTTTCTTGATGATACCGAGCGCTTTTTTGAAGACCTCAAAAATGGCGTTCCCATTACTCTGATGGCTGCCCCTGCCATTCGAACCAATATCCCTAACTACAAGCGTATATTTACCTATCTTAAGCAGCTGGGGCTCAAGAGCATTTTTGATGTTTCGCTGGGTGCTGACATTAGCATCTGGGCTCAGGTGCGCTATCTTGAACAAGGCGATAAGGGCCCGCTTATAACACAGCCGTGCCCCGCGATTGTCAATTATTGCGAGATCTATCAGCACGACCTCCTCAAGCACCTTATTCCGGTCCACGGTCCTATGGGCTGTGCGTCTATTTACATGAAAAATTATCGTAAGGTGGGCGATCGCATAGCCGCCCTATCTCCCTGCGTTGCCAAAACGAGTGAGTTTACCGAGACAGGCATCGCAGAATACAATGTCACCTTTGAAAAACTGCTTGCTTATTTAGAGGAACATAAGGTTGAGCTTCCAGAGATAGAAACAGAGTTTGATTATGACGAGGGCGGGCTGGGGGCACTGTTTCCCATGCCGGGAGGCCTTAAAGAAAATATCGAGTTTTTTATGGGCAAAAAACCCTTTATCTCAAAGGCAGAGGGGTTTTCTGTCTACGAGAAACTTAACACCTACGCCAAAACCTCTACAGAAATCTTGCCCGACTTGTTTGACGTGCTCAACTGTGAGGACGGCTGCAACGTGGGGCCTGCTAGCTCACACACAAGAACCACTTTTGAGATAGAAAAAACAATGAACACTCGCCGCAAGCGTGTTGTGGACAGCCATGATAAGGCCTATTTTGAAGCCGCCTACAAAAAGCTTGACAAAGAACTTGAGCTTGCAGACTTTTTAAGAGGTTATCAGACTATCGACCTTGAGCTCCCCAGCATTGGCGAGCAAGATATTCAAGATGCCTTTGCGCAGCTTAAGAAAAACACCTATGCTGAGCAAAATATCGACTGTGGCGCCTGTGGGTCTGGCACCTGTCACAACATGGCACGAAAAATAGCCTTTAACGTCAATTTGCCAGCCAACTGCATGGTCAAGGTTATGAATGATGCCAAAGAGGAACACGACATAAACCGCAATATATCCCAACAGCTTGAAACCGTATGGGAAAATGTTGAGAGTTCTATTGCGGTAATAGACGCTCAAACACGCAAGGTACTCGACGTAAATCCAGCCGCATTGCGTTTGTTTGGAGGCAATAAGGAGGATATTGTAGGCGTGTCTTGCCAAGACACTTTCTGTCCGGCGGTTATGTGTCCTATCTTAGACCTCGACCTGGGGCCTGGCTCCAATAAAACCGAGCAAAAGTTTACCCGCTCAGACGGCACGGTTGTTCCCATTCTAAAATCGCTTTCAAACATCTCCTACAATGGGCGCCCGGCGGTGCTTGAAAACTTTATTGACATTTCATACATCGAGGAAGCAAAAAATCAAAAGCGCATGCTTGAAGTTGCGGAACAAGAAAGCCGCGCAAAGTCATCATTTTTGGCAAACATGAGCCATGAGATTCGCACGCCCATGAACGCCATTATCGGTATGACTTCTATTGGTAGGCACTCAAGCGACCGCAGCAGAATCCGTGATTGTTTTGACAAGATAGACGTCGCCTCCAAGCACCTGTTGGGCGTTATCAACGATATTTTGGATATGTCAAAAATTGAGGCGGGCAAGTTTGAACTTTCGCTCGAGGATTTTAATTTTGAAAAGATGCTGCAGCGCGTAGTGGGTGTTAATAAGTTCCGCATTGAAGAAAAACAGCAGGACTTTGAAGTACACGTTGACCGTAAAATCCCCAAAGTATTGCACGGAGATGATCAGCATCTTGCACAAGTAATCAGCAATCTTTTGAGTAATGCGGTGAAGTTTACTCCTGACAAGGGAGCGATTAGCATAAACACTGAGCTAGTCGAAAACGTCAAAGGAATGTGCACTATAAAGATGTCCGTAGCGGATTCTGGCATAGGGATAAGCCCCGAGCAGCAAGCCAAGCTGTTTAAGTCGTTCCAGCAAGCGGACAGCACCACCTCTAAAAAGTTTGGCGGTACCGGGCTGGGGCTTGCCATCTCGAAACAAATTATTGAGCTTATGGACGGCGAGATTTGGGTTGACTCTGAACTGGGCAATGGCGCAACCTTTAGCTTTACCGTCAAGTTGACAGAGGGGGCCGAGCAGCTAAAGCCCTCCTATGATTGGACGCACCTGAAGGTTCTTGCCGTTGAAGATGATCCTGATGCGCTCTGGTACTTTAAGGAAATCATGCGCTCGCTTGGCATTGCGTGCGACACCGCAGAAACGGCTGAATACGCCTTGCGTCTTATTGGAGAAAACGGTGGCTACGACCTTTGCTTTGTTGATTGGAAGCTGCCGGGCATCGACGGCATTGAGTTGGTTAAGCGCATACGGTCGCAGAAGAAAAAGCGTGCCTTGCCCTGTTATGTAGTGTTGATGTCTGCCTTTGACTGGAGCGAAGTCGAAAGTGTTGCCAAGGCAGCAGGCGTTGACAGATTTGTTTCTAAGCCTTTGTTCTCCTCGGACATAGAAGGAGTTATCGACGAACTCTTTGGTGAGGAGTTGGTGGTCTCTGACGGAGATGTAACGCAGCATATTGGTCAGTTTGAGGGCTATCATATTTTGCTTGCCGAGGATATCGAAATCAACCGTGAGATAGTAGTGACCTTACTTGAGCCAACCAAGCTGGCTATTGACTGTGCCGTCAATGGCATAGAAACCTACGAAATGTTTAAGGCTCATCCCGATGCCTACGACGCTATTTTTATGGACGTACAAATGCCCGAAATGGACGGTTACGAAACCACACAAAAAATACGGGAGCTGGGTTTTGAGAAAGCATTGGACATTCCTATCATCGCTATGACGGCAAACGTATTCAAAGATGATGTCCAAAAATGCCTCGATTCTGGCATGAACTCTCACGTAGGAAAACCTCTTGATATTGAGGAGGTTATTGAGAAATTGGCTTTATATCTGCCCAAACGATGAGTTTTTGCAATGGTTTCTCGTTTGTTGAATGAAAAGCAAAAGAACAGGTCAGAGCCATATTTTTGGCCCAATAGGGCACTATTTTTACAAAAACGCCGCTCACCATTTTCTGCGCTTGACACATAAAAGAGCTAATGTGGTAGACTATTGCCTGTGAGCGATTTTGCTCACAGTGGTTCGCGGCGTATTGCACGTGGCCGTGCAAGCGTCGTTTGTGTGTGCCGAAAGGCAGAAAGATAGGCAAAACATGGCTGAAGGCAAGGTAAAGTGGTTCAACCCTGACAAGGGCTACGGCTTCATTTCTCGTGAAGACGGCGACGATCTCTTTGTTCATTTCTCAGAGATCCAGATCGATGGGTTTAAGACCCTCGAGGAAGATGCTCCTGTTGAGTTTGACATCACAACTGGACAGAATGGCAAACTCCAAGCCAGCAATGTCCGCAAGCTCTAATCGTTTTACGACATTAGCTTAAAGGTGAGGCGGCTTTTTTAAGTCGCCTTTCTTTTCTTTCTGGTGCGGTATGGCAGGGCGAGGTTCTTGCCGTGCAGCTGCACAACATGGCAGGCAAACTGATGGACACAAATAAAAATCCAAACACAAAAAAACTCTTACTGCACAGCTGTTGTGCACCGTGCTCAATAGTGCCTCTCGATGTTTTTAGGCACGATGGCTTTGAGGTGGCAGCAGCTTATATTAATCCCAATATTTACCCAGACGAGGAGTATCAAAAACGGCTCGACACCTTTCTTGCGTATGCCGATGCCTGCGAGCTACCTGTTTTAGCGTCATCAAATGATTTCGAGGCTTGGGAGGAGCAGGTTGGTTGTTTTGGTGGCCCATATCCGCTTATTGAGGGAACTAAGGGAGCGGCTGGATCTCAGGGCTCTGCTGGCTCCAAGGGCTCTGCCGACTATGGCGACACAACTGACTATAAGGACAATCTGTGTGCTCGGCGCAAGCGTTGTCGAGCTTGCTGCCGTCTGCGTTTTGAACAGGCTGCCTTGCTTGCAAAAGAACAGGGCTTTGAGTATCTTGCAACCACGCTTACCATAAGTCCTTATCAATTTACCGAGATTATTTTTGAGGAGCTCGAAGCGGCAGCGCATAAATATGGCTTAACGCCGCTTTGCGTTGACTTCAAGGAGCAGTATCCTCGGGCAACTCTGCGCAGCAAAGAACTGGGCATGTATCGACAAAATTATTGCGGTTGTCGTTTCTCTCAAGAGGAGGCTCGATTGGAGCGAGAGGCACGAAAAAAAGAACAAAAAGAAGCACAAAAAGAAGCGCGTCTGCAAACCCGGCAGAAGCCACAACTAAGTGAACAGCAGCAGGGCAGCTCATGCTAACAAGCGACTTCGACTACAGCCTTCCCAAAGAGCGCATCGCGCAAAGCCCCGTTGTGCCGCGTGATAGCTGCAAGCTGCTCGTATTAAACCGTGCTAAACAGCGCATCGAACATCGCGTTTTTAGCGACATTATTACCTACCTTACTCCCAAGGACTTGCTGGTGGTCAATGAAACCAGGGTTATGCCCGCCCGCCTTATAGGAACACGCTCAGGCGGGGGAGAGGCAGAACTGCTGCTCCTTAACCGCCTAGAAACTCTTAACGAGCGAGAGGAGCTCTGGGAGGCTCTGGTGCGGCCCGGAAAGCGTCTTAAGCCGGGTGCGCTGGTTAGTTTTGAGGGTATGGAAGCAGAAATTGTAAATTGGGTCATCTCAGGCGAGCGCGGGCAGCGTGTGGTAAAGCTGCGTGCCCTCAGCAATCAAAACCTCCATGAGGCCATTCACGCAATAGGAAGTTTGCCCCTGCCGCCGTACATTACAAACTACACCGGTGACACCGAACTCTATCAAACCGTCTATGCGGCACATGAAAGCTCTGCGGCTGCTCCAACGGCTGGCTTGCATTTTACCCCTGAGCTCCTCGCACAAATCAAAGAGCAGGGTACACGTCTTGAAACGGTTGACTTAACCGTAGGGCTTGATACCTTTCGCATAGTTGAGGAAGAACATCTTGAGGAGCACCAGATACACTCAGAGAACTACACCGTGAGCCAACAGGTCATTGATGCTATCGCGCAAACTCGCAAACAGGGAGGGCGTGTTATTGCCGTTGGAACTACCAGTGTGCGCTGTCTTGAAAGCGCATGGAATGAAGCGAACCAACAGCTCACGCCACGCACTAACGAAGCAACCGAGCTTTTTATTACGCCGGGTTATCAGTTTAGAGCTGTAGATGCACTTATCACCAATTTTCACGTACCGCGCTCAACGCTTTTAGCGCTCGTGAGTGCATTTGCAGACAGAGAGAGCATCATGCGGGCTTATAATGAGGCACTGGAAAACGATTATCGTTTCCTTTCGTTTGGCGATGCCATGCTTATAGTGTAGTGTTGTCGCACCGTGCTTGACGGTATGTCGCACCGTGCTTGACGGTATGTCGCACTGTGCTTGGCGGTATGTCGCACCGGGCTTGACCCGGTGCCTAATGGGAGAGCAGTAGGTTGGTGACAGTTGTTGACCAAATAGGTTGTAGGTTCAATGACGCACCATTGTGAAGTAGGAGAATAATGTTCGAGTACACCATAGATGCCCTCGATCCTCAAACCAGCGCACGTGCTGGCACGCTAACAACGCCCCATGGCAACATTGAAACACCGGTGTTTATGCCAGTGGGTACGGTAGCAACGGTCAAGGGCATTACAACACCCCAACTCGAGCAGCTTAGCGCTCAGATTATTCTCAGCAACGCCTACCACCTTTATTTACGTCCGGGGGCAGAGCGCATAGCGCAGGCGGGTGGACTCCATAGTTTTATGAACTGGAATCACCCCATTCTAACCGACAGTGGTGGCTTCCAGATTTTTAGCCTCCGCGACACGCTCAAACTCGACGAGGACGGCGTAAGCTTCCAGTCTATTATTGACGGCTCAAAGCACCGCTGGACGCCCGAGGATAATATGCGGATTCAAAACCAACTCGGCGCAGATATTATTATGCAGCTTGACGAGTGTCCGCCGTATCCCGCCGAGAAAGAAACGATAGCTGCAGCAGTAGACCGCAGTGCCGTCTGGGCACGCCGCTGCCGCATCGCTCAGACTAACAAAAATCAAGCACTCTTTGCCATTGTGCAAGGCGGTATCCATCTTGACCTGCGTCTTGAGAGCATAGAACTGCTCAGACAGGCAGAGCAGGAGGCGGGCGGTGAGTTTGAGGGCTTTGCTCTCGGAGGATATTCAGTGGGGGAGCCCCATGAGCTTATGTTTGAAACCTTGCCTGAGGTTGCGCAAGCGCTGCCTGCAGAAAAGCCCCGTTACCTCATGGGCGTTGGCAACCCAACCACCATCATTAAGGCTATTGCTGCTGGCATAGATATGTTTGACTGCGTTTTACCTACTCGTACGGCCCGTATGGGAACAGCGTTTTCGCATGAGGGTCGCCTCAATCTGCGCAACGCACGTTTTGCCGATGACTTTACGCCCCTTGACCCTCTCTGCACCTGTTCGACCTGCAAAAACTACACCCGTGCCTATCTTCGCCATCTCATTCAGGCAAAAGAAATGCTTGGCTCGATACTTCTCACCCACCACAACCTCCATTTTCTCATCAACATAACGCAAGAGGCACGCGCAGCAATTCAGGCTGGAAACTACGAAAACTATCTAAATACTTGGCTCACCTCGCCCGCAGCAGCCGATTATTAGGTTATAATTATCGGTTTGTAGCCATATCTTGCGTGGTGGAGATATGTGGTGGGTTCGTAAGAAAGAAAGCAGGAGAGAGGTACTATGTCCGACAGGAGATTCAAACCAAAAAAGAAGCCGGGGCAGTCCCGCAATCATGTGATGCTGCTTACCTTATTGGCTTTACTGGTAGCAACGTCCTTCGTTTTGTTTATGCCCCCGAATGAGAGCATCAAGCGTGGTCTTGATGTGCAAGGTGGCTTGTCTGTAATTCTTGAGGCAAAAAAGACTGACGACAAAGACCCGTCGAGCGAAGAGATGACAGCTGCCCGACAAATTGTTGAGCGGCGCGTAAACCTTCTCGGCGCTAGCGAGGCAACCGTTCAGGTGCAAGGCAACAATCAGCTTCTCGTCCAAATCCCTGGCATTGTTGATCAGGCGCAGGCGGTAAGCACAATTGGCAAAACTGGTGTGCTCCACTTTGTTAATGTTGCCGACCTTGAGAACAAGGGTGCCATTGAGGCTCTTGAGAGTGGCGTCTACGTTACCGATCAAGAGATAAACCGAAAGCTCGCGTTTGGGGATCTTAAGCCTAACCAAATATTAAATGCAAACCCAGATGAGCAAACCGGACGCGTTCCTATGGGTATCTATACCATTCTCGACATAAGTGGGGGCGGGGATGAGGACTCAGAGGGCGACAGCAACTACTATCAGCTCATTTCCATTGACGAAAAAGACTATACTCCCATCTTTACCGGTGCTGACATTACGCAAGTAACCGTAGGGCTTGACAACGGTGTTGGTCCTGATTACTCAGTTGGACTTGAGCTTAACCGCACAGCAGCGCAGGCTTTCAAAGAGGTAACTACGCAGCTTGCGCCTACCAAGGGCAAAATTGCGATAGTGCTTGATGGCGCCATTCAGTCTGCCCCTGCCGTTCAAACCATCATCGGCGATGGACGGGTGTCCATCACGGGAAACTACGGCCTTAAAGAAGCGGACTCACTTAAAACCATTTTACAATCAGGTTCGCTACCGGTAAGCCTCAGTGTTATTAACGCACAGGTTGTTGGGCCTACCTTGGGTCAGGAATCTTTGATGGCGGGTATTTTGGTTGCCCTCATTGGTCTTGCATTGGTTGCCTTATATCTTTTGTTTTTCTATAAAGGCATTGGTCTTTTGACGGCTGCGGCAGTAGGTGTCTTTGCCATTCTGTATCTTGGGGTGCTTGCCTTGCTTTCAAGTCTCGGCTTTTTTGCGCTCTCGCTTGCCGGTATCGCAGGTATCGTTTTGTCGATTGGTGTTGCCGCCGACTCGTCCATTCTTGTTCTTGAACGCTTCAAAGAAGAAATCCGTATGGGACGCTCGGTGCGCGCCGCCTCGCAAACTGGTGTGTGGCACGCAATTAAAACCTCGCTTGATGCTGACTTTGTTACCTTAATTTCGGCTCTTGCCTTGTTCTTTATTGCCGTTGGTACCGTCAAGGGTTTTGGTCTTACGTTGGCAATCGGCGTTGTTTGCGACATCATAACTATGATTTTGTTCAAAGCTCCGGTGGTTCGGTTGCTCGCTCCTCGCTTCATTGCTAAGCACCCTGGTTTCTGGGGTGTTAAGGAGGACGAGGAGTTCGCACTTGCTTCCGGTGAGCTGAATCGAGGTGTTGCAAATGGTTAGGCCATTCAAAAAAGATATCGACTTTCTCTCTCATCGCAGAATATTCTTTGCCATTTCGTTGGTGCTTATTCTTATTTCGCTTGTGGCCATACCGTTGCGAGGCTTGAACTACGGTATTGAGTTTGTGGGCGGTAGTTCTATTACCTTTACTGATACGGGAGATATAAAAACCGAAGAGATGCGCTCTGCTTTCGAGGAAGCAGGTGTTGAAAACCCCACTATACAAACCACAACTGATGCTACCGGCACCAAGGGCTTTATCGTGCGCATTGCTTCAACTGATGCTGCCGAAACCTATGAGTTTGTAAGCAAAGCTGCTGAAACGCTCAAGCTTGATAAAGACGCAGAGGCGCCCATGATTACCACCGTTGGTCCAGGTTGGGGTGCTGAAGTTACGCGTACCTCACTCATAGCCTTCCTGGTTGCTATTGCGCTCATTATCATCTATATGTCTATTCGCTTTGAGTACAAGATGAGTATCTCGGCAATTCTAACGTTGTTCCACGACCTTATCATTATCGTTGGTATTTATGCGGTCTTTGGCCGAGAGATAACGCCAAATGTTATTGCGGCACTGCTCACTATTATGGGTTACTCGCTTTACGATACGGTTGTTGTGTTCCACCGTATTAGCGACAATGTTTCGACAACGAAAAACCACTCCTTTATTACGGTGGCCAACCACTCAATCAACCAGGTTATTGTGCGTACCATCAACACACTTTTAACCTCACTGGTTCCCGTTTTGGCGATGTTGTTCTTTGGAGGCGAAACCCTGAAGGACTTCGCATTTGCTATGGCGATTGGTTTGGTGCTTGGTTCGTACTCGTCCATTGCGTTGGCGTCACCCATATTCGCGCTTTGGAAACAACGAGAACCCAAGTACAAGAAGCTGTATAAAAAATATGGGGAAGGGGTCGGTGTCTTTACCACTGCCGACAACCTGCAAGACTAGCTGTAGGTACTGTCTGCTAGCCGGCGAAATTAGGGCTCAGGCATTTTAGAGATTGTTGAGAAGGTCGCGCTTTGCGCGACCTTCTCTAATTATCCGAGTTCTTATCTGATTTCTTTTGGTCAGCGGTACTCCACGTAACCAGCAGCTCCTCGTCAAAGGCAAGGGGCGTTGGTTGATAGATTATCAGCGCAGCTGCCTCGCACTCAAAATAGAGCCTTCCCTTAAAACTTCCCCCTGCGGGGAGTTCGTAGCTCTCAAAATTGCCAGTTATTGGCGTGCCTTCGATAGTGCTACCAATGTACGTATCTATGCGGGTGCCATCTGCAAGCTCTGCCATCCACTGAGTAGAATACAACGTTGCGTCTTGCTTGCGCTTATTAACAAACTCCACAGTAAGAACCTGAAGCGGCTTTTCATTTCTGTCAAGCAAGCCTTCGTCCTCAAAACCTGTAACCGTTACCTCAAGACCATCAACATCAATCTTGGTACCAATCTTGAGGTCTTTGATGGGCGTGCCAGCCTCAGCCCCTACAACTAAGGGAGCATTGGGTTGTTCGGGGTGTGTAATTTCGGTAGTGGGAGAGGGCGCAAACCTAAACACGGCAAAAAAGACAACTCCTGCTACCGCTAGCACTACCAGCAACCAAAACCACAGGCGTAAAAAGAACGGCAGCAGGCTTCCGCCGCAATACGGGCAGTTATCAGCCTGACTAATAACACGGTTGCCACAACGCTTGCAGTGGCGCACGCCACGCTTGAGCGCAGGACTGATGGGCTGCCCCGTAGTGCGTGGAGCCCGCGTTTTGCCGTCAAAACGATTGCCGCCGTCCCCAAAGCGCCATCTCCGTTGTCGTCTTCTGCCAAACTGTGCCAAACTATTTGCTCCCGTATAACCTTGTATGACCGCTTTATCGGTCGCCCATGGTGGTTCATCATAAAAATGCTAGGAATAGTGTACCCCATACTGCGAATACCATGTACAATGATATCGATACACAAATATGAATACTGATACGGATGGCCTTTTCTTTGAATTATGGTTGGAAAACACGTGACGTTGACCCGCATCTGGTTGCTTCGATACGAGAAGCCTTTGGGTGCGGAGAGCTTGCGGCTACTACCTTGGTGGCGCGTGGTTATTCAACGCCTGAATCCGTACAAGATTTTCTCGAAGCAGATTTTTTTGATGCATGGGGAGATAGCACCACGGTTCCGGGCATTATTGATGCCGCAGACGGCATTGAGGCTGCCATTCGCACCAAAAAACGTATTCTTGTCTTTGGCGACTACGATGTTGATGGCTTAAGTTCAGCTGCCTTACTAACCCGTGCCCTGCGGGAGTTTGGTGCAGATCCTATAACGCTCATACCCAACCGTCACGAGGAGGGCTATGGGCTTACCGATGCAAGCGTCGCACGAATAGTAAGCCATGAGCCTGAACTTGTTATTACGGTTGATTGCGGTATTTCTGCCTGCAGCGAAATAGCCATTATGACCACGCAGGGCATACAGGTTATTATCACCGACCATCACGAGCCCGCCGCAGAGTTGCCGGTTGATTGCGTGCTCTGTAACCCTAAACTTAACCCAGACAGCCCTGATGTGGTGCTTGCTGGCGTTGGCATAACGCTTAAGGTAGTCGAGTTGCTGTCTGCTCGCTTTGACAAGCCAGAAATCTGGCGTGCCTACACCGATCTTGCCGCCCTTGGAACACTTGCCGACCTTGTACCACTTACCGGTCGAAACCGCGCCTTGGTGCGTGACGGTCTTTCTCGCATGAACGCTGGTTTGCGCCCTGGACTTGCCGCTCTCCATACTAGCTCTCAGGCGGCTTCTGGTAGCTCGAGCAATTCGAATGTTGCGCGTGGCGGCGAAACACGTTTGCCCTTGGCTCCAGCCAAGCTTAACACCACTGATTTAACCTTCTCGCTTATCCCACGTCTTAATGCTGCAGGGCGCATGGGGGACGCGCAGCTCTCGTTAGACCTGCTGCTCTCTGATGACATTCGCGCTGCTTTTAGTCTTGCCGAGCAACTTGAAACCCTCAATAATGAGCGTCGTGCTACCGAGCGCAGCTTGTTTGAAGAGGCGAGCGCACAGGCGGCTCTTTATCAGCAAGATGCCCGGGTGCTGGTTTTAGGTGAGGCTGGTTGGCATGATGGCGTAAAGGGCATTGTTGCCTCACGCCTTACAAAAACCTACGGGGTGCCTGCCATCGTATTTTCCATTGAGGATAATCAGGCACGCGGAAGTGGCAGAACCGTTGGTGCGATAAATCTTTTTGAAGCTACCGAACAATGCGCCGATATGCTTGAGCGTTTTGGAGGCCACAGTGCTGCGGTGGGCGTAACGCTTGCGGCGGCAGATTTGTCTGCTTTTCGCACACGACTTGAGGCGGTTATCGCAAAAGAGCCTGAGGAGAACTTTTATCCGCCGCTTTTAGTCGATGCAAGCATACGGCTTAAGAATTTGAACAAAGAAGCCATAGGTGAGCTTGCTCGCCTTGAGCCCTACGGACAAGAAAATCCAGAGCCGGTATATGTGGCGGAAAATGTTTTTATCACACGGGTTCGCAGTGTGGGAGCCGACAGCAAGCATCTCTCCTTTACCGTCTGCGATGGCGCAAGCGAGTTTGGTGCCATCTGGTTTAACTGTTCTGACACTGAACATTGGCTTGCTGTTGGTCATGCCATCGACGTAGCCTTTGTTCCCAAGATTGAAACGTGGAACGGCAAAACCTTCATTAAGCTTCATATTAAGGGGCTTTTTGATAAGAACTATCCTGAGCCCGCAGGTGATGAAGCAAGCGAGAAGCCTTTGCTTTTTGAAACTCAGCCTTCAACAGAGAAGGTTGCGCAAAAATCGCAGAACCTATCAGAGCTCGCACATAAAGACCCTCCAGCCTTTGCAAAGGCCTTTGTTGCCAAAACCCTTGGAAAAAGTGCCGAGCTGCATGAGGCGCAAAAAGAAACGCTTGCAACGCTGGCAGATAATCAAAACTGTTTAACGATTATGGCAACAGGGCGGGGCAAATCGCTCATTTTTCATATAGAAGCTGCCCGCCAAGCCCTTGCGCACAAAGAGGCGAGCATCTTTGTATTTCCACTCAGGGCGCTCATAAACGACCAAGCCTTTTTTCTTGAACGAACCTTTGCGCACTTTGGCCTGAAAGCAACGAGGCTCACGGGTGAAGTGCAGGGTCAGGAGCGTGAGGCTTCCTTTGAGGCTTTTGGGGCAGGGGAGAGCGATATCATTTTGACAACACCTGAGTTTCTTGAGCGTCACGCAGAGCGCTTGTCCAAAGCACGCAGTGTTGGGCTTGTGGTAATAGATGAGGCTCACCATATTGCTACTTCTTCATCAAGTTTTAGAAGTGCTTATACCAATCTGAATACTATTTTAGAATGTTTTAAGACAGCTACCAAACTTGCCGTTACTGCCACGGCGGATACGGAAACCTGCAAGAGTATCCAAGAAAGCCTCGCCATAAAAAAATGCATTGTTGACCCAACTATGCGTCCCAATCTTTCTCTTTGTGACTACCGTACGCTCAAAGATCGAGAACGCTACGTTGCCTCCATAGTTGCCTCAGACGAAAAAACTCTTGTGTATGTCAACGCACGCGATGAAGCTCAAATGCTCGCCCGCACATTGCGCAAACTTTTGCCGCACGAGGCAAACAACGTTGCCTTTTATCACGCCGGTCTTACTACGCAAGATCGCCTGAGCGTTGAACGTGCCTTGCGCGATAACGAGGTTTCCTGCGTAATATGCACCTCCGCCTTTGGAGAAGGCATCAACATTCCTGACGTGCGCAACGTAGTTTTATATCATCTGCCCTTTAGCCTCATTGACTTTGTTCAAATGTCGGGACGGGCAGGGCGCGACGGCGATCTGGCGCACATTCATCTTGTGTTTAATCGTCACGATGCCAGCCAAAATAACCGCATGCTTTCCCTTTCGGTGCCCACACGGGAGGATCTTACTTGCGTGTGGCGTGTCTTGCAAGAAATGAGTTATGATAGTTTTGAAGCGCCGCCGAGCGAAATGATGAATTGCACTGCTGAGTGTGAGGATCTCTCGCCGATTGTAAGCGAAATTGTTTTGAACCTGAGCCTGTGCAAGCGAGGCTGCAGGCTTGACCCTCGTGGTATTGTTACTGCATTGTGCATTTTTGAAGAGATTGGTCTTTTGGAGCGCACGCAGCTTGAGGGCAAAGAGCGCTACACACTTTGTCAGCCAGAGCAAAAGGCAGATCTTGAAACAAGTTTGCTGTATCTCGAAGGACTGTGGGAGCGCGGTCTGTTCGAGGAGTTTCGGGATTGGGCTTTTAGCGCGCCCTCTGAGCAACTTGCCGAAACCATAAGCCGCCCGCTTACTCCCGAGGTTGCAAACGGCGAGGTAACGGTGGAGCTATCCGTTGAGGCGGCTGCGCCCTCCAAAACTGCTACGCCTATCAAAGAGATTGAAGTGAGTTAGCATGAGCGAAAAGCCGATACAAAAAGAACTGGAACAAGAGGAACAAAGTATCCTTGATAAAATCCTTAATCAGGCTGCCAGCTACATGGGTAAGCCCGAAATCGCTCTGCTCAATAAAGCCTATGAGTTCGCCTTATCGGCTCATGAAGGACAGACGCGAAAGTCAGGGGAACCCTTTATCAACCACCCGCTTGCGGTAGCCCTTATTTTGGCTGAGTTGCGCATGGACATCGACACCGTTGTGGCAGCCATCTTGCATGATACCGTCGAGGATTCCTCTAAAACTATTGAGGAAGTCGGCGAGGTTTTTTCTGATGACGTTATGACGCTGGTAGACGGCGTTACTAAAATTACGCGCATTGAGATTGAGTCGCTCTCAGAGCAGCAGGCCAACAATATGAGAAAAATGCTTTTGGCTATGTCACGCGATATTCGTGTCATTGTTATCAAGCTTGCCGACCGCCTGCACAATATGCGCACCTTGCAAGCACTGCGCGAAGATCGAAGGCTTTTTAAGGCGCAAGAAACCATGGAGATTTATGCCCCCCTTGCTAACCGTCTTGGCATTAACTCCATAAAATGGGAACTTGAGGATTTGTCCTTTTATTATCTTGAGCCCGTGCGTTTTAGCCAGATACAACGTATGGTTGCAGAAAGTCGTAGTGCTCGCGAAGAATATCTCGAAAAAACCATCAACGAACTTAATGCCGAGATGGACAAGCTCAACATTCGCGCTAAAATAACGGGGCGCCCAAAACACCTCTATTCCATTCATCAAAAAATGGTAGAAAAAGGCAAGGACTTCTCTGAGATATATGACCTTATTGCCCTGCGTGTTATTGTTGAAACCATAGGGGAGTGCTACTCGTGTTTGGGAGCGGTGCATACCATTTGGCGACCTATGCCGGGGCGCTTTAAGGATTACATTGCTATGCCCAAGTTTAATATGTATCAGTCGCTGCACACCACGGTTATTGGTTTGGCGGCACGTCCTCTTGAGATACAAATACGCACCAAAGATATGCATCACACCAGCGAATACGGCGTTGCAGCGCACTGGCGCTATAAGGGCGGCAAGAGCGAGAGCTTTGATGCTGTTTTTGACGAGCAACTGGTCTGGCTCAGACAAATGCTTGACTGGGCAGATGACGAGGCAGATTCTCGTGAGTTTCTTGAAGCCTTTAAGCATGACCTTAACTACACCGAGGTATTTTGCTTTACGCCCAAAGGTGAGGTTATAAACCTGCGAACCGGCTCAACGGCAATTGACTTTGCCTACGCCATTCATACCGAGGTGGGCAATCGCTGCGTTGGCGCAAAGGTCAATGGGGCAATTATGCCGCTCAGCTATGAACTTCAAACGGGCGACCGTGTTGAGATTCTTACGCAAAAGGGTACGGGCCCTTCTCGCGATTGGCTTCCCATTGTTAAGACTCCCTCGGCGCGGCAAAAAATACGCAGCTATTTTTCTAAGATGACGCGTGATGATGATATTCTCAGCGGGCGCGATGTTCTTACCCGAGAAATGCGCAAACACGGCCTGGGCATTGCCTCTACACGCTCAACTCGCGCCTTAAAAGAGGTAGCAGACGAGCTTTCTGCGGGAACCGTCGATGACCTTTTTGCTCACATTGGTGCTGGCAAACAGTCTGCCAAGCAAGTGGCAAACCGTATGCTCCGGGTGCTGGGAACGCAAGAGGAGACTGATACCACTAATGTCGAAAAAATTGCTGGCATTGCAAACCTCGATGCCCAAGTTCTTGAGCCAGTACGCGACAAGCGCCCGCGCGCCAAAACAGATGCTTCTGGCGTGGTGGTCAAAGGGCTTGATGGCGTACTCGTTCGTCTTTCGCATTGCTGCAACCCCGTTCCGGGCGATGAAATTATTGGCTTTGTGACGCGCGGGCGCGGCGTTTCGGTTCACCGTGCAAATTGTCCGAATGCCCAGGACTTACGCTCAACACCCGAGCGCATTATTGACGTTCACTGGGCAGAGGATCACCGTCCCGTAGGTGCGTACAACGTAGAGGTCTTTATTGAAGCCGTTGACCGTCTGCGCCTGCTGCAGGACGTTATTACCACGCTGGCAAACAGTGGCGTTAATGTCATTGGCGCGAGCAGCAACAGCCATCGCGACGGCTTTGTGGAGATGCGCTTTTTGTATGAGGTAAGTGAGATTGCCAGCATAGATCGTATTCTGAGTGACTTACGTGCCATTGAGGGCGTTATAGACGCACGACGTATGTTGCCCGGCGAAGTCATGCGTAAGCGGAAGGACTAGTATGTTCCTTGAGGTAATTACCACGCCTATCAAAAAGTTTAACAACGGCTATACGATGAACTGCTATGTTGTTGGCGATGATTCTGCGAACAGTGCGCTTGGTATTGTTGATCCGGGCGACGGTGCGGCTGCCATTCTTAAGATTGTTGGCACACGCGACGTTAGCTGCATAATCCTAACCCATCGCCATATTGATCACACCGCTGCCTTGGTAGAGCTTCGTGAACTTTGGGAAGCAGGCACTGTTCCCGTCTATGTACACGAGCTTGATAAAGACGGTGTGCTAAGCGAGCTGCGAAAGTGGAATGAGGCAGAGCTTGCCTCCGTACTTGAGAGCAAACTTGTTACGCTTGCAGACGGAGCACGCCTGAGCATAGGAGAGCTTGAACTTGCGGTCTTACACACACCAGGGCATTCGGCTGGCAGTATGTGCCTGTATGCAGAAAACGAGCAGGTGCTCTTCTCGGGAGATACGATATTTTATGGCACTACTGGTCGTACCGATTTGGAAAGCGGCAGTCCAGCCCAAATGCAAGCAAGCCTACGCAAGCTCGCAGAACTTCCCGATGAAACAACAATATATCCCGGGCATGATTTGCCAACGTCTATTGCGCTTGAACGCAAGCGTGCGCTCGTTGAATACTAGGAGGACGTATGTATATCGCAGTGGTACAGTCAAATCCGACCATCGGGGCTTTGCGGCAAAATGCCGAGGCAGCGCTTGCGGCTATTAAAAAGCTTGCCGAGATGCCGTATGCGCCCGATTTAGTAGTATTGCCCTCCCATGCGCTTACGGGCGTCAACGTAAAAGGACTTCATCATCATGATGCCTTTGCCGCTGAGTGTATGGACGCTACTAAGTTTCTTATTGAAAACAGCCCCTTGCCAACGCTTTTTGGAACGCTCATTCCACGTCCTTTGGAGGATATCCATTCCTTTGTTTGCGAGCCCGAGGTTATTTTTTGCAGCGAAGGCAAAGGCGGCGCACTTGGTTTTGTCGATTTAGAAAATCCGTGGCACAGCGCCCGGTATGTATCGAGTGTTGACATACATATTGACGACCGAACGCTTACCGTGTGCATGAATGATTTCCCTGACTCTGACGATGACTTTAAGCAGGCAGACGTGATTGTTATGATGCTTGCAAAGGAATATGAAGGTACCAATGCTCTCTTTACCTCGTCAACTCAGGAAAACTACCTCTCAAATCTTGCAAAAAAGAATGATGCTTGGCTGGTACTTGCTAATTTGGTGGGCGGCCAAGACGAGATAGTCTACGATGGCGCAAGTCTTGTTATCGATTCGAAGGGACAGGTGCGCGATTGTGCCGAGCCTTTTGCCGAGCAAATCCTCGTTGTGAACCTTGAGCTTGATGAAAACTCAGGCGTTTTGGCAGAAGTTGGTAAGACCGTCAAACCTCTTTTGCCTTTTGAAGCAGACTGGGAAGCGCTAAAACTTTCTCTACGGGATTTTGTGCGCAAAAACGAGTTCGAGAATGTAGTAATTGGGTTGTCGGGCGGCATAGACTCTGCCCTGACTGCTGCCCTTGCGGTTGAGGCCTTGGGCGCAGAACACGTATTTGGCGTGCTGATGCCGGGGCCCTTTTCATCTGAAAGCAGCGTGAGTGACTCAAAGGAACTTGCCGCTACGCTCGGAATCCAAACGCTCACTTTTCCCATAACTAACCTGTTTGAACTCTTCAAAAATGAGAGCGCAGCCCAATTTGAAACGGAGGGCTCAGCGGTTGCTCTGGAAAACCTTCAGGCACGCCTGCGCATGTTGGTACTAATGCATTTGTCGAATACACACTGCTGGCTGGTGCTCAACACAACCAACAAGTCGGAATCAGCGGTTGGTTATTCGACCTTGTATGGCGATACTGCAGGAGCCTTTGCGCCGCTGGGAAATCTCTACAAGACAGATCTTTATGGCCTAGTGGCTTGGCGCAACGCACAAGGCAGGGTTATTCCGCAAAGCATTGTTGACAAAGAGCCCAGTGCCGAACTCTCGCCCGATCAGCGTGACGCAGACAGCTTGCCGCCCTATGAGGAGCTTGATCGCATCTTGCGCCTACATATCGAAGATGATTTGGGCATTGACCAGATTCTCGAGATTGCAAAACAGGAATCGGGCGAGCGAGCGCTTGATCCTGAGGTAGTGGCTTCGGTATTGGATATGGTGAGTATTGCCGAGTTTAAGCGTCGTCAGGAGCCGCTTGCGCCAACGCTTGGTACGGTTTCTATGAATGAAGAGCGCAACTGGCCTCTCGGCTCAGGGTTCAAAGACCACAATCGAAAGCTGGTGCCCCATACTGACGTTTTAGACTACCTGAGCAGCATTTACTTAAGCGACGGCCCGCAAGGCATGAGTATTCTCGAAAACTAAACTCTATGCCTCGAGATACCAGTCATATTCCTCGTAAGCACAAAGTAGGTGCTATTTTTCTCCTGATGCTTACGGCATTTATCTGGGGAACTGCTTTTGTTGCCCAGCGTTCGGGCATGGAGTTTGTTGGACCGTTTTTGTTTAATGGCGTGCGCAACGTGCTGGGCGCTTTGACACTTATTTTGGTCTTAGCGATTATGTTTTTGGTGAGCAAGGCTTGGGGCGCTGTGCGCGGCAGGGGAGAGCGGGCAACTTCGCCCCTGCGCAAAGCCACCAAGGAAGCCAGTACAACTAGCACAAGCAGCACAACCAACTGGCGCACCATCATCGTAGGTGGCTTGGTTTGCGGTTGTGTTTTATTTGTAGCGAGCAACTTACAACAAATTGGTTTGGTAACTACCTCGGCATCAAAAAGTGCATTTATCACCACGCTCTACATTGTGCTGGTACCGCTTATCGGCATTGCTTTTATGCATCGCACTCACTGGAATACCTGGATAAGCGTAGGCATTGCTATAGTGGGTTTGTATCTACTTTGTATTACCGAGAGCCTCACCATAACATCTGGCGATTTTATTTTGATACTTGGCGCCGTGTTTTGGGCGCTGCACATTTTGTTCATTGACCGCTTTGTGCCTAATTTGGGGCAGCGTGAGGTTTTGAAACTTTGTATTGCTCAGTTTACGGTAACGGCGGTATTGTCGCTTATTTGCGCTCCCTTTTTCGATGAACTCATTATTGGCGGTCCTTCAAAGCTCAGTGCCTTACATAACGTCTTGCCCCACCTTGCCTATACGGGCGTTTTGTCATCAGGTGTTGCCTTTACGCTTGCTGCCATTGGGCAAAAGTACGCGCCTCCTGCTCCCGCTTCCATTGTTATGAGCATGGAGTCAGTCTTTGGCGTTTTGGGTGGCGTGGCGTTGCTTCACGAAGTTTTATCTGGGCGAGAAGTTCTTGGCTGTGTCCTGATGTTTATTGCCGTGATACTTGCCCAGCTGAGCTTTAAGTCAAAGAAAAAGAACGTGCCTCGGCTGGGCGCTTCACCAAAAGGCAGCACAAGCGAGCAAGCCAATCTGCCGCCCGATATTCCCCCTGACTTGTAGTAATATAAGCAAAACATTCTATATCTATTGTGAGCCGCAAGGCTTTGTTAAGGAGGACGTAATGCTAAAAATAACTGCCGATGAGGTAAAGATTCCTGTTGATGTGCTGCCTGAAGCACGCGAAGTGTATGTTGATAACTATCTTGCGGCAACGCAGGGCACGGGGCGCCTCATGCTGTTTGCCTGCGATCAAAAAGTTGAGCATCTTAACGATGATTTTTTTGGCGAGGGCATTCACCCCGATGATAACGACCCCGAGCATCTGTTCAAGATTGGTGACCAAGGAACGATTGGTGTACTCGCTGGACAGCGAGGGTTGGTGGCGCAGTATGCAGCTGATTACCCTGAAATTAACTATCTCATTAAGATGAACTCAAAAACTAACCTTATTGACACCGACCAAGATGATCCGTATTCACCTCAGCTCTACTCACTTGATGCCGTACTTGCTTTGCGTGAGGCAGGGGTAAACATTGTTGGCTTGGGTTATACCATTTATTTAGGTTCTGAGTACGAGTCAACCATGCTCTCTGAGGCAGGGGAGCTTATCGCCGAGGCTCATGCTAACGGTCTTATTGTTGTGTTGTGGATTTATCCACGTGGCAAAGCGGTCAAAGATGAAAAAGATGCCGACCTTATTGCGGGAGCTGCTGGTGTAGCCTTGTGCTTGGGTGCAGATTTTGTCAAAGTTAATCCTCCCAAGGCATCTGATGGCGCAAGTTCTGCAGAACTGCTTGCCCGCGCTGCTGCTGCTGCAGGGCGCACAGGTCTTGTTTGCGCTGGTGGCTCAACCGTTGATGCCAAACAATTCCTAACACAGCTTTACGAGCAAATTCACGTTGGCGGTGCGTGTGGTAACGCAACGGGTCGTAACATTCACCAGCGCTCTTTGGACGAGGCAGTACGTCTTACCAAGGCTATCAGTGCCATTACGCTTGCTGACTATGACGTGGACGAGGCTCTTGATGTCTTTGAGGGCAAAGAGGATTTTAAGCTCTAGGCTTGCACCAAAGCCTACTCAAACTGGCTGGGGTGCTTGGCAAAAAAGTCGGTACGGGGCGGAAGCTCTTTGACGGCGTGTTCGCCTTTCGCACGGTCTGCCTCTGATATAAAGGGTTCATAGCCCTCAAAAGCGTGTTCCCAAGAAAAGAAACTGCGCTCGTCTGTGTCAAGCTCAAGGTATTCAAACACCATACGTGTGCCCGTGGGGGCAACGGGGTGCATCATAAGACAAGCGGCCCGCAGCAAATAAAAGGCATTGCCCAACACGCTGCGGCGCATCTTGGGGTCATCAACGGATGCCTTGCTGCTATCTGCCCAGTATTTGTTGGCAAAACGAATAAAGGTATCTGCTAGATGCATGATGCCATGAAACTCCTGCTTAAACATAAGGTTCTCGTAAGCTTCAAGAGTTTTGCGTACTTCGCTGACCAGCTCCTCGCTGGGCGTTACGAGCGGCATTTTGCCCTCATTGTCATTGTGGGCAGCGTAGAAACAAGAGCGTGCGAGGCGGTTAAGTACATTGGTAAGCAAAACACCCTCTTTAAGTACAGGGTCACCCTCATTTGCTGCTGCCTCAGGATTAAGCGGTTTGGGCTGAAAGCTCACGGGCTTTTGCCCCAAGCCAAGTGCTAAGAAGTGCGCACGTAGTTGTTCGGGGGTATAGTAATCGAGCAACTCATCTGCCATTGGAGGACGTATGGCACCTGAAGAGGATGCCTTTTTGCCCAAGAACTGCAGGTGGTAGTTTGCGATAAGTTGCGTTTGCTGTATTTCGCCAGCAGATGGGTCAACGAGCACGTTGCCACCTGCCTTATCTGAGCTCCCCACATTTGAACCTGCTGCTAAGGCACTCCATAATGCCGTTTGTGCAACACCATAAAAATAGATATTGTCCTGCCCAATAAACTGGTACACACGTGCCTTAGGGTCGCACCAATAGCTCTCCCAACTATCGTTCTTTGCGTCAGGGCGCTCAGGGTTAAGGCTTTCCACCCGTTCGGCACCAGCCGTAAGTCGTGCTTTAGTAAAACTTATAGGTGCCCAGAGCGATTCAGGCCAGCACCACACGGTCAGTTTGTCCGAGGTTTCATCACTTTCAGCACTGCTTTTGGATGCAGCACCAAAACGAGGAGCAGGCACACCCCAGGCAATGTTTCCCGTAATGCGAAACGGAACAAGCGTCTTTCCGGTTCTAAGGCGCGCTCCAGCAGCAACGAGGGCATCACGTGCCTGCTCACGCTCAGAAAAATGCTCAAACTCAAGTTCAAAAGAAGCCTTGCCCTTCTCTGCTGGCCTAAAAGTATGGGACGGGAGGGTGGGGCGCAGCTTCTCATAAAGTTCTTGATGCTCATTTTTTACGTAGATAATGGGCGCGCCTAAAAACTCCTCGATGGTTTTGAGAACCACGGGACGGGTTGCACCAGCACTTTCACGCTCGGCAACATAGCCCTTAAGCACTTCTCTAAACGTAGGCAGCTCAAAATACCAGTTTGAAACGTTACGCATGAGGGGAGTATCGCCCGTTATGCTGCTCTTGGGCGCTATAAGATCCTCAGGCATATACTGGTGGCCAAGGTCGCACTCATCAGCGTAGGCATGTTCAGACTTGCAGCCTTGCACGGGACAATAACCCACAACTTGCCGTCCATTGAGAAAGGTCTGGGCTTTTTCGTCATAAAACTGTGCTGTTTCAATGGCTGAAAGATAACCGCCTACGTGCAAACGAGTAAGCAGATCGACGGTCATTTGCTCGTGTACCTGCTTTGAAATGCCGAGTCCTGAGCCTTCAAAAATGTCGAGAGAGATGTCGTAGCTTTTAAGCGTTGTTGCCTGAGCCTTGTGGTTGCTCTCAACAAAATCAGCGATGCTGCCGTTGAGATCGCCTGTTTCCACAAGTTTGCGATAACCTTCATCAATGGGGGAGCCGTAGCAATCCGTCCCGCTAATAAAAAGGACATTTTGCTCGCCAATACGGTCGCGCAAAAAACGGGCAAACACGTCGGCGGGTACAAAAACGCCACCAATGTGTCCAAAATGCAGGCCCTTATTGCCATAGGGCATGCCAGCGGTTACCACTGCCTTGCTCGGCCACTGCGGGCGGGCAGCGTCAGGGGGGGTTTGCTCAGCAAGCGGACGTTCGTCATCGTGTGCGTGCGTTTTTTTTGTGATATCGCTCAAAATTGCCTCTCTTATTTCTCTGTATGCCTCTGGGCTGTTGGCTCGACTGTACTTGAGCTCAGCAGCAAACAAAATGGTTACCGTCAGCAAATAACCTTTCGCAAGGCTGTTGGGTAGTTTATGATTACCTCATAAGGTGATTATCGCATAAACTGAGCCAAACTACGGGGCTCGCACCATAAGGATACTAAGGACGAGATACGAGCGACGACGTAAAGGAGCAAAGATGAGTGATTTTGATTTCGATCGTTTTAAGGTTGAGCTTTTTGAAGGACTGAGCGCTGCCGCAGATAGCGTTTCGACTGCTGCACAAGACATGACTTCAGACGTTAAGCGCTACAAGCGTTTTGCAGAAACAGGACGTGACTTGTTCCTCAGTGGACTGATAACGAGCCATGGTGGCAACATGAGCGAAACTGATGGAACCTCTATCTGGATTACTCGCACAGGAGCGATGCTAGGGCGTGTTACACCAGGCAACATTGTAGAAACCGCATGGGGCGCAGATGCAAGCGGACGTGATGCCGAGGCTTCTATGGAGCTTGTGGTTCACCGTGCCATTTACCAAGCTTTGGCTGCCTCAGAAAACGGAGATCTTGCCAAGAGTTTCAAGGTCGCTGATACGGCAGGGGAGATGCGTGCCGCCATTATTCATGCTCACCCCGCCCATACGGTTGCGCGATCGCTTGTGGACGCCGAGATTTGCCCACCAGATTCTGAAGGAAAGCTTTTGTTAGGGGAGAGCGTAAGCGTCATAGCTCCCAAAGAAGCAGTGGCGAGTGTTGAGGCAGCAGAGAAAATGGCTGAACTGGTTAGTATGGGTGCGTGCATTGCCGTTGTGGCAGGGCATGGGCCTTTTGCCGTTGCGTCCAGCCTTGAGGAAGCTTACAAGCTCATATCATGTCTTGAGCGTTCAGCAGAGATTGTGAGCATTCTTACTTAGCGCTCTGTGTGCAAGGAATGAGTTTTTGCGCAATGAGGGAATAACCGAAGCGCAGCAGCAAGGCAATTTGCCCGGCTGCTGCGCTTTTTCTAACTCCACTTGTTCTTTTTGTGTCTTACTTGTGTCTTACTTCCACGCTGCTTCGCTCGTGGCAGCAAGTCGTTCCTCGCGCCCTAAGCCCGCAAGCTCTTTGACCTTGGCAAGCTCCAAGCCCAAAGCCTCTGCAATCCTTGTGCCGTACTCCTCATCTGCAAGATAGCAATGGGCAGCATGACGGTATTTAATGTTGCTCGTAACGGGCTCAATGTTTGCCGCTGTGTTTTTTATGAGAAGGGCACGCTTGTCCTCTTCCATAAGGCGGAACAAATCGCCCGGCTGATAGAAGCAATCGTCATCATCGTACTGGCTGTAGTGGTCAATAGCGCCTTCCATGGCGAGTGGCGGCTCTTTGAACTCAGGCTGAGCAGCCCACTCGTCAAAACTATTGGGGTGATAACCCTTAGTTGCGCCGTAGTTGCCGTCTACGCGCATAAGCCCGTCGCGGTGATAGGCATGAATGGGCACTTTGGCAGAATTGACGGGAATCTGATAATGATTAACGCCAAGACGGTAGCGTTGTGCATCGCCATAAGAAAAAAGACGACCCTGCAAGAGCTTGTCAGGGGAGTGCCCAATACCGGGCACGATGCTCGTGGGGTTAAATGCCGCCTGCTCAACATCGGCAAAATAGTTCTCGGGGTTGCGATTGAGCTCAAGTACGCCCACTTCAATAAGTGGATACTGCTTATGGCTCCAGACCTTGGTGATGTCAAAAGGGCTGTCCTTATGAGCACGTGCCTGCTCTTCAGTCATAATCTGGAAATAGAGTGTCCAGCGGGGGAAGTCGCCTTTCTCAATAGCGCTAAACAAGTCATCTTGCGAGCTTTCACGACAATTTGCTACCACTTCCGCCGCTTCCTCGTCGCTCAGATTTTTGATACCTTGCTGCGTTCTGAGGGTAAACTTAACCCACACCCGCTCGTTTTTATCGTTAAATAAGCTGTAGGTGTGGCTGCCAAAGCCGTGCATATGGCGATAGCCATCGGGAATGCCCCGGTCGCTCATAACGATGGTAACTTGATGAAGCGACTCTGGAAGCATAGTCCAGTAATCCCAGTTGTTCTGGGCGCTTCGCATATTAGTCTTGGGGTCACGTTTGACCGCATGGTTAAGGTCAGAGAAATGAATCGGGTCGCGAATAAAAAATACGGGTGTGTTGTTGCCCACCAAGTCCCAGTTGCCCTCATCGGTATAAAACTTCATGGCAAAGCCACGAATGTCACGCTCAGCATCTGCAGCGCCACGCTCACCGGCAACGGTAGAGAAGCGCACAAACACTTCGGTTTCTTTTCCGATTTTTGAAAATAGACTTGCCTTGGTGTACTGGGTTACATCGTGCGTTGTTTTGAAAGTGCCAAATGCGCCACTTCCTTTGGCATGCATTCTGCGCTCGGGGATAACCTCGCGGTCAAAATGAGCCATTTTTTCGAGGAACCAAACGTCTTGCAGTACCATAGGTCCTCGCGCTCCAGCGGTAGCAACGTCTTGGTGATCCGCCACCGGTGCGCCTGTTGTTCTGGTTAGTTTCTTGTTCTTGTCTGCCATACCTAACCTCCACCTCCGTGATAGTTTTGCTGCGAGCTCTCCGCCAGAAAACTCAAGTTTTTCGCAGGCGTAAAAAGAGCGCATGCGCAACAAAAGTCCATTGCTTTATGGGCTTTATGGTATCACAAGTGTTTAGTTTTGAGAGGAATGTTAGCTAAAGCTTACCTATCTTTTGCAAGCTCTGCCAACTTGTGTGCTGTAGTGAAGTTGCGTATGGTAATTTTTTGATAGGTAGAGTGTTTTGACACGGTTGCCCATCTGGTATGCGAAAACGTTGCCAGCGGCGCAGACCAAAATATCAGGTTGCCATAAAAAGCGATGCTTTCATACTCTGGCTTTATTTCACCCACCTCTGCACAAATGTCCTCCGCACGTGCAGGCGAGATAACAAATATGGCGTTGTGCTTGGAGTCGGGGGCAGCTCCCCACCACTGTGGAGCGTGTGCAATGGCATCAAGCAGCTCATCGGCACTCAGAACAGCAACAGAGATGGTAAGCCCAAAATGCTCAACAATGAGGGTTTCGCAGAGGGACTGAACGCTGCGGGCGTCCTTATCGCTTGAGAATATAACATTGCCGCTGTTGATATAGGTTTGCACGTCGCTCAAGCCAGCTTCTGAAAATACCGCCTTGAGCTGACCCATATTAATTTTATTCTTGCCGCCAACGTTTATTCCGCGCAAAAGAGCAAGGTAGGTTTTAGGAGCCATTTCTGTTTTCCCTCACTTTCTGTATACAATGGCGTGTTGTTTCCGTGACCAGAATATAGGGGATTGGCTTATGGGAGAGAAACTGCACTGCGTTTCTTTACGTCTTATGGTGCCCGAGGTGGGAGTTGAACCCACACGTCTTGTGGACAAAGGTTTTTGAGACCTCCGCGTCTGCCATTCCGCCACTCGGGCACATTTTTAGCGTGCGTGGTATTGTAACATGAAGCACAGTACAATGGAGTCTGCGAATAGTATTTTGCGGTAAGATTATCGAATAATAAGTGGTGCGCTCGCTGCAAAAGCGACGCTCACAAATTTGATTGAAAGCGGCAGCGACAGGAGCAGCGATGTATACCGTATTTGTCACCGGAGGTTTGGCAAGTGGAAAAAATACCGTGTGTGCTATGCTCAAGGAGCGTGGAGCTGCGGTGCTTGATCTTGACGCCATTGCAAAAGAAGAACAAGAAAACCCCATAATTCTGGAGGCTTTGCAAGAAGCCTTTGGCGACGATATTGTAGATGAGCAGGGGAGTATCGACCGAAAAACCCTTGCCCGCTACGCATTCGCCAATGCTGAGAGCGTAGCTGAACTCAATGCTATTTGTCACCCTCCCGTGAGAGAGCGTCTGGCAGACATACTGGTAGGAGGCGGCTGCACGCCTCGACTTTCGAGCGAACTTATTGTTGTCCAAATACCGCTTCTTGCAGAGGCTCCTGAGTTTTTAGATTTGACCGACGAGGTTATAGCCGTCGAGGCAGATGAGGAGCTTCGTCTTGCTCGTGCTGTTGAACGAGGAATGGACAAGCAAGATGCGCTCAATCGTTTGGCTCTGCAGGCAACTGACGAGCAACGTCGTGAGATTGCCACCGTTATTTTTGACAACAACGGTACATTGGGAGCGCTCGAGGAGCAGGTTAATGGCTGGTATACCAAGCGTACGAGCGAAAGATTGTTTTAGGGCTTGAGCAAGGCAGCTTGAGTGAGGCCAAGACCGCTTGAGGGAGGCCGCTTGCGTGAGGTTGCTTAAGGCCGTCAATTATTTAGCTGGCTCGAAAGGATTAAGCATGGCGCACATGGAGGGAAAACTTCGCGAGGATCAACTTGCTACCGGCGAGCTTACGGTAGTAGCGCCCTATGAGCCGGCCGGCGACCAGCCTGAGGCCATAGCAGCGCTTGCGAAAGGCGTGCAAGAGGGGAGATGTTATCAGACGCTGCTGGGCGTTACGGGCTCTGGCAAAACCTTTACCATGGCTAAAACCATTGAGGTCTTACAAAAACCTACCTTGGTGCTTGCTCCCAATAAAACACTTGCTGCCCAACTTGCCTCTGAGCTCAAGGAGTTCTTTCCCCATAATGCGGTGGTGTATTTTGTGTCCTACTACGACTATTACCAGCCCGAAGCCTATGTTCCTACCACAGACACATTTATTGAAAAAGACGCCTCCATCAACGAGGAAGTAGAAAAGCTGCGCCATGCTGCTACTGCAGCGCTGCTTTCAAGAAAAGATGTCATAGTGGTTGCCAGTGTGTCGTGCATATACGGCATTGGTTCGCCCGCAGACTACGCTGGCATGGCAGTATTTTGTGATAAAAATGAGGAGCTAGAGCGTGACGCACTCATCTACGGGCTTATCGACATTCAATATGACCGCAATGACTACGAGCTTTTGCGTGGCAGTTTTAGGGTGCGCGGAGATGCGGTTGATGTATTTCCTCCCTATGCAGATAACCCCTTACGGCTCGAGTTTTTTGGGACGGAACTTGAGCGCATTGCCGAAGTTGATGCCCTAACGGGCGAGGTCATAAAGGATTTTGAGAGTATTCCTATCTGGCCTGCTTCGCATTATGTAACCTCACGCCCCAAGGTGGTAAACGCACTTGATACTATTGCCGCTGAGCTTGAGGAGCGCATAAAGGAGTTTAAGGCAGAGGGCAAGCTCCTTGAGGCACAACGTTTGGAAATGCGCACACGCTATGATCTTGAGATGCTTGAAACTATGAGCTTTTGTTCGGGAATTGAAAATTATTCTCGTCATCTTGATGGACGCAATCCGGGAGAACCGCCCTTTACGCTCATCGACTATTTTCCTGATGATTTTTTGTGCATTATTGATGAGAGCCACGTAACGGTGCCACAGGTGCGTGGCATGCATGAGGGCGACCGTTCCCGCAAAATTACGCTTGCCGAACACGGGTTTAGGCTGCCAAGCGCATTAGATAATCGCCCGCTGCGTTTTGATGAGTTTGAGCAACGGGTGCCTCGTTTTATCTATGTGTCCGCTACGCCGGGAGACTACGAGCAGCGCATAAGCGAGGCAACGGTTGAGCAGATTATTCGACCGACCGGACTGCTTGACCCTGAGGTCGTGGTGCGTCCCATCAAGGGACAAATTGACGACATAGTTGACGAGGCAAAGGCCCGTGCTGAGCGTAACGAGCGGGTGCTGATTACCACGCTTACCAAAAAGATGGCGGAGGATTTGACCGACTATCTGTTAGGTCAAGGGGTCAACGCCCGCTATATGCACTCAGATATTGGTACGCTTGAGCGTGTTGAAATATTGCGTAGTTTGCGCCTGGGAGATTTTGACGTCCTAGTAGGTATCAACTTGCTGCGTGAGGGACTTGATTTGCCCGAGGTTTCGCTCGTGGCCATTCTCGATGCCGACAAAGAGGGTTTTTTGCGCAACCATCGTTCGCTCATTCAGACAATTGGGCGCGCCGCGCGCAACGTGAGCGGCGAGGTAATAATGTATGCCGACAAACTTACCGACTCCATGCGTTCTGCCATTGACGAAACCGCGCGGCGCCGCAACGCACAAATTGCCTTTAATACAGAGCACGGCATAGAGCCGCAGACTATCCGCAAGGCAGTTAATGACATTATGCAGTTTATAGACGACGGGTCTGGCGGGGGAGCAGGAGATATAGACAGCGTTACCGACGAGCTCGCCTCTTTGGCACGCGAGGACGTTTTGCGCATTATTGGTTCACTGGAAGACGATATGGCAGCCGCAGCTGCCAGTATGGACTTTGAACAGGCTGCCAAACTGCGTGATCAGGCTGTTAAGCTGCGTGCACGCATTGAGGGTACCACCGAAACAGCAGTTTTAGACCGTCTGCGCATCACGGCTCGCAAGGGGTCTAAAATGGGTGCCAGAAAGTCACGGGCGCAATCCCGTAGGAAATAGTGCAGCGACACTGATCTAAGTCTTTTACCACGTTATTGAAAACTCGGTATGCTACAATGCAATGGCAAAAGTCACCATATTTGTGGTGGGTGACACTCATTAAAGGAGCCAATGTGAACAAAGCTTCCCTCAAAAGAAACGTTGTTTTTTCTCTTTCTTGCGCAACGATACTATCGCTCATAGCAACACTTGTGCTTGCTCCTCTTTTTGCAGGGCCGAGCTTTGCCCTAAAAAAAGAAGGGAGTGCTGAAACTGAAAGTGAGCGTAGCTGCGTAAAGCTTGTTGACGAGCAGCTCGATTCCTTGCCCGCCCCTTTACCAAAAGTGGTAGACAATAGTGATTCAAAATATTTTCCTCCAGTTGGCGATCAAGGATCCCTTGGTGCCTGTGCAAGTTTTGCAAGCGTATATTATGTTTCAACCTACATGAGAGCCCAGGCACAAGATATAGATGTAAGGGCGCTTGGCAATGACGCTATCTTCTCGCCAGGCTTTACGTATGAGGCAAATTCAGTAGGGACAGGTGGTTTGGCAATGGGCCTACTAACGCTTGAAGCCTGGCCCTGGAACGAAAATGCTCTTGAGTACAGTAAGCCTGTTGCGCCAGAGCTCTGGAGAGAGTCATTTAAGCACAGGGCTACAGAGCTGCTAAGGGTAGAGGACATCAACACGCCGCAAGGACACCAAAAACTGAATCAATACCTTGCAGATGGCTACATTTTCTTGCTTGGCATTAGAGAGGATGTGCCTCTTGAGCTCGTAATTTTTGATGATCAAAATTTTGATCTTGACACGATCGATATTGACAAGAATAATCCTGATTCGAAAAGCCATCTTACGACAACCGAAGAGATTGGCAATCACGCCATGACCATAGTGGGCTACCATGACCAAATATGGCTCGATCGAAACAACAACGGCATTATAGATGCAGGGGAGACGGGTGCATATAAGATTGTCAACTCGTGGGGTGTAGCGTGGGGAAATGAGGGCTTTGCCTGGTTGCCTTACAGTGAGATGGAGAAGCATACAGACTCTGTTGAAACCTATATTTATAGCGCTGAGGAGCGCTCTGTCAAACTGCTAGCCGAATTTGAGCTTATTGGCATCGCTGAGAGAGCTGAGTTTGCCAAAAACACTGAACCCGACGATCCTGATGCCCTCGTACTAGACTTTACGGACGATGCTACAGCTGGTTTTGAGGATGCTGTCTATGTTTCCTATAATCTTGGATGGGCTTTACACGGTGGCGAGGAAATCATCGATTTTGAATTTGACGGCAGTGCAGCATGTTGGCCTACGATTCAAGGTGATACTTTCATAGCAGATTTTACCGATATTGTTACCATGAATAACTTGGATCTTGAAGCGAATGAATATGACTGGTATATCAATTTTGCTATAGACGACAATCCAAAGCCTGGAGCTTGGAAACTTACGTCTCTCAAGCTTACTGATGCTGAAGGAAACGTGCTTACAGAATACGATGGCGCACTGCCAGCAACAATAGGCGGCATGGACAACACAGGCAGCACGTGGACCAAGCTAAAAATTACCTACGGAAAGAGTGATGGATTTACTAGTGCACCCACCAAGCTACCACGTGCAATACCGCAGAATTTTTTGTTCGTAGTCTTAGTGGGGCTCGTTGCACTTAGCTGCCTTGTGCTTACCGTTGGCATCATACTACTTGTTAGACGCAAGCGGGGGAAGTAGCGCCAAATCAGCAAAAGCCAAAGTACCGGTTCTCTAAGAGAGCGACTTAGGTTGCAAAAGTCAAATATGCTAGAATGAAGATGTAAAAGTCACCGTGAACGTGGTGGGTGACGCTCATGAGAGGAACTGACATGAATAAAGTTGCCATGAAAAGAAACTTTAGTTTCCTGATTTCCTTTGCGCTCGTAGTATCCCTTGTATTTTCCAATCTCTTTATTGCCCAAGGTTTTGCCCTTCAAAATGAGGGGAGTGAAGCAACGGTTGCCTATTCCCAAGAGCAAGCAGCTGAAGTGCTGCCAGAGGTCATACTGTTCGATGACGCACATCTCATTATTGAGCCGGGCGACACTGCCGTAATTAAAGCTACGGTGTTGCCTGAAGACGCAACAGATAAAACCCTTGTGTGGTCAAGCGATAACCCTGCTGTAGCAACGGTCTCAGAAAGCGGGCTCGTAAGTGCAGTGTCGACAGGAATTACTACTATCACCGCCACAGCTGCCAACGGAATAACTACCAAAATCACTGTTGTTGTTGCGATAGTATTCGTGTGCTTTTTCGACTCCGAACCAACCATTTGGGGTGAAGATATCATTACTGCTACCGAGGGCTATGTTGAGGAACTAGAAGCAATTTACGTTATTGACGGTGGCCCTAAGCCCGATGTGACACTTGATAAAAATACCGCAGGTGCAACCCTTGCAGAAGGCGACAATACTTATGGCGAGATCATCAGCTATGGTATGACCGAGTATACTGTGTGCATTCCAACAGGACTTTCGGCGGGAACCTACGAGGTAACGGTAGTAGCAAGCAACGATCTTGGTTTGGCTGAAAAAACTGTAACGGTTGAGATTTTTAGAGATATTATTGTTGACATCAACCCACCTTCAATTTCAGGTCAAGACGTTATTACTGCGACCGCTGGCTACGACAAAGAGCTTACGGCAACCTATGAAGTTGTTTCCACTCCCTTGGTTGAATTGAAAAACAACTCTGCAGGGGCGCGCATAGTTGGGACAGAGCAGTTTGATACGGGAACTGTTGTTATTGCCTACCATGTTACCCTGGGTATTCCAACAGGACTTAAGGCGGGGACCTATGAGGTTACTCTTGAGGCTGGGATGTATGTCGGCGATCCAGAAACGGCCACTAAGACAGTGACAGTACAAATTAACCCTGCTCCTGTTACGCAGCCGCAAACCAAGCCAACCATTACGGGACCTTCTACCATTAACGCTACCGTTGGCTACAGCAAAGAGCTTGTGAACGCCTACAGAATTGCAGGCAACCCTCAGCCCACTGCAAGCATTAAAAATAATACCGCTGAAGCAAGCTTCTTTGACAACACTTTGTATGTTCCTACAGGACTTGGGGTAGGGACGTACAAGGTAACCATTACGGCTAAGAGTTCTCAAGGGTCAGTTGAAAAAGTGGTGACGGTTCGAATTGACCCGAAGCCAGCTAAACCTGCTATAAGCGGCAAGGCAAAGATAGCTCTTAAGAAGGGTTACAAAAAGACTTCTGCGTTTTATCAGATAAAAGGTTTTCCTGTACCTGAGCTTACGATAAAAGCGCCCAAGAGTATTGCCAAAAAGGTTTCAATTTCTAAATCTGGCAAACTTACTATCAAGAAAGGTATTAAAAAAGGAACCTACAAAATAACCATTAAGGCGACTAACAGTCAAGGGTCTAAGACCAAGACCATAAAAATTGTGGTCAAATAGGAACTCAAAGGGGCTGCTACGGCGGCCCTTTTTCTTACGCATACCATCATAAGTCCGCAGGGAGTATGAGCCGCGACGTAGCATATCAGAATATCTCTATATAATTATACATAAGATATATTATCGCAATTATGCATATAGTATGAAAAACGCTGCAGGAGGCGTATTTAGTGGGCTTTGTTGCTTATAGTCCACAAACGTGTGCGCCGCAATGCCTTTCATGCGCCTCTCTAGTGCCCTCAGAGCCAGTAAGAGCACCCAAGAATAGCTTAAGGCAGAAGTTTTTTGGCCATAGCGCAGCAAACAATAACTGCGCGGGCTAATCAGTGAGCCGCAATTACATTTCTACAATCTTTTAGACATCCATAATAATGGGTATAACCATCGGACGACGACGAACGCGCTCCCATAGCAAGGTTAATAAGGCTTCACGTAAGGCGCGCTTAAGTCGGTTGGGATTGCTCCGGTGCTCGTGTGCATACTTAGAAACCGTTTTTTCGGCAACACTTACTGCATCACTCAAAAGGTCTAAGTCCTCACCGCCGCTCACACCACGCATAATTACCTCAGGCATGCCTACCAGCGAGCTGTCGCGCTTTCTAATCATGCACACAACAGTAACAATGCCGTCTGACGAGAGTGTCTGGCGGTCTTTGAGCACCACGTTTGACACATCGCCGACTGAAAGCCCGTCAACATAAATAACGCCACTTTCGATAGGCTCACCCTTGGTTATATGTTGGTTATTGAGTAGCAATACATCACCACTCTCGACCATAAAAATATTTTTCTTTTGGACTCCTACGCTTTCTGCCAACTGGGCATGGGCGCGCAAATGCAGAGCCTCACCGTGAATGGGCATAAAATTGCGTGGTTTGGCAAGAGCAAGCATAAGCTTAAGCTCCTCTGCTCCAGCATGGCCCGAAACATGAACCAATGCACGGCTCTTGTCGTAGACCTCAGCACCAATTTTTGACAAGGCGTTAACCACACGCGTTACCGCTTTTTCATTTCCTGGAACGGGCGTTGCAGAAAGGATAACAGTATCCCCTTCCTCAATCTCAACCGTTCGATGCTCGCCGTTTGACATACGTGCCAGCGCAGAAAGCGGCTCCCCTTGTGAGCCGGTGCACAAAATAACCACCTTATGAGGAGGAATGTCTTTGGCAGCATACGCATCAACAATGTTCTTGTCGGCAATTTTTAGATACTTAAGATCACGGGCAATTTGCGAATTGGTGAGCATGGAGCGTCCCGTAACAGCTACTTTGCGTCCTGCCCCCACCGCTGCGTCGCAGACCTGCTGAATGCGGTGTATGTGACTAGAAAAGGCCGCCACAATAACCCGTTTTTTGGCACTTGAAATGATTTGTTCGAGCGCCTTGCCTACCTCTGCTTCTGATTTGGTAAAGCTCGCATTGGTGGCATTAGTGGAATCAGACAGCATAAGGTCAATTCCGGTACTTGAGAAGCGTGAGATTGCCGCAAAATCGGTATGAGTACCGTCGATGGGCGTTTGATCGAGCTTGAAGTCGCCCGTGTGCAAAACGTTGCCAGCAGGCGTTTGGAGAAACACACCCATAGCTGCTGGTATCGAGTGGTTGACATGGAAAAACTCGCAAGAAAACGACTTGAGCGTAATGCGCTGTCCTGCATGAACTTCACGAAAAACAGGATTTTTTATGCGATGCTCAGCGAGCTTTCCCTCAATAAGCCCTAGAGTAAGCTTGCTGCCATAAATAGGAACAGGCACACCGAGGTCTTTGAGCAAATACGGCAGCGCACCGGTGTGGTCCTCATGACCGTGCGTTATCACAATACCTCGCAGCTGGTGCGCACGCTCAAGAACATAGGTATAGTCGGGCAAAATAAGGTCGACGCCGGGGTGATCGTCATCAGGAAACATGAGCCCCGCGTCAACAAGGATAAGGTCATCGCCGTATTCGAAGGCAGTCATATTTTTGCCAATGCCGTCAAGACCGCCCAAAGGAATTACCTTGAGGTCGGTTTTATTCTTTGAGGCTTGTGACGCATTGGGCTTAGCTTTGGCCTTTGTAGCGCCTTGAGATTTAGTGCTCCCCTTTGCATTGCTCTTTGTACTACCTTGCGTTCTGGACTGAGCTGCCGACTGAGCTGCAGAATGAGCTACCGACTGAGCCACAGACGGTTCGTTACCTTGAGTATTGCCCTGAGCATTATTCTGGAAACTGCCCTGGGAACTGCCTCGGGAACTCCCCCGCTTGCGGCGCGTGCGCCCTCCTGTAGTGTTTTGGCCACCCGAGTGGTTTTTATTCTTTTGTTCGGTTGTTGAAAGATGCTTGTTGTCAGCACTCTCGGATACGCCGTGTTGAACCACGGCGTTTTGGCTTGATGTTGTTACTTGCAAGAGCTTGCGCTCCTTTCTTTTCTCCCCTGCTGGCACACAAACTCCTCCTGCGCAGATACTTGATAATCTTTGCGCACCAAGAAGCGGGTTTTAAGCCGCTTTTTTTGTGTCCCCTCAGGGATTTGTATATATTTTTAGCTTTCTTCCCGAAAGCTTACGTCCAAATAAATCTCACTTTTATATATCTACCTGCAAAAATGCAGATTTCTGTTAAATCGTCTAGCAATTATACCACAAGCTCGTTTTGCTACTGAGCCAGACAAGATTACAGTACACCAACAGCGCGCATAACCTTCTCTAAGCCATCACGCTGGGCAGGAGTTGCATCTACCAGCGGCAAACGCACGCCTCCACAATCAAAACCGAGCAAACGCAAAGCCTCTTTAGGCATAATGGGATTTGCGGTAACAAAGAGTTCTTTCATGAGCGGAAGCAGGCGCAAATGGGCTGTAAGAGCCTTTGTTTGCTCCCCTGCTGCCAACAGTTCAACAATTTCCTTCATGCGCTCGGGGGCAACGTTTCCAATTGTTGAGATAACGCCGTATCCGCCAAGGCTCATAATGGGCAGGGTCTGCTCATCGTCGCCCGAATACACAACAAACCCCTCAGGGGCATCGGTGATAATCTCGGCAATTTGGTCAAGCTTTCCGCTTGCTTCCTTAACAGCAACAATATTATCAACATCGTGGGCAAGGCGCAGGGTTGTTTGCGCTTCCATATTAACCACGCAACGGCCAGGAATATTGTACAAAATAGCAGGTAAGTCAATGCTTTCGGCGATTGAGCGAAAATGCTGATACATACCCTCTTGCGGAGGCTTGTTGTAATACGGCACAACGAGCATGACGCCGTCAACGCCAAGCTTTTCAACGTCACGGGCAAAGGCCACCGAGTCTGCCGTGCAGTTGTCGCCCACGTTGGCAATGACAGGAACACGCCCTCCAACCGCTTCCAAAACAGCGGTAAAGAGCGAGATTTTCTGAGGATAAAACACGGTAGGGCTCTCACCCGTCGTACCATTTATGACCAGCGCATCGCTGCCCGCATCAACAAGACGCACGGCAAGTTCTTGTGCTCGAGTAAGATCAAGCTCAAGATTGGCATCAAAGGGGGTCACCATTGCGGGAATAAAACGTCCAAAAGTTGCTGTTTTCATGGGAATCCTCCTAAAAACCTAAGTCCATGAACTTTTCAAGCCCAACAATAAGGCCGGTGTGTGAGCCAGTAGCCACCGAGCGCACGGCGAGCAAAACGCCCGGCATATAGGCAGCTCGGTCAATTGAATCATGTCGAATGCTCAGAGTTTGACCTGGTGAGCCAAAGATAACCTCTTGAGAAGCAACAAAGCCGTTGGAGCGTATGGCGTGTACGGGAACCTCTTGTACGAAGGCACCGCGCGCGCCCTCATTCCCAGCAGATTCTGTTTCTTTGCCCGGAGCAACCCGCTCAAGACCCGCCTCGGCACGCACCTCGGCGATGGCGCGCGCGGTGCTGAGAGCTGTTCCACTTGGGGCATCAAGCTTACGATTGTGATGAAATTCAAGCACTTCAACATCATCAAAAAATCGTGCTGCCAGCTTTGAGGCAGCCATCATAAGAATTGCTCCCGTGGTAAAGTTTGGGGCAATAAACACCGTAGCATTAGCTGGAATATCAGCCTCAAGAGCGGCGAGTTGCTCGGGCGTTAAGCCCGTAGTTCCCACAACAATGGGCACACCTGCAGCCATGCACGTGCGAATGTTGCTCTCAACACTGCTCGGAATAGTAAAGTCAACTACTACGTTGGGCTGGGCAGCCTCAAGCGCAGTGGCAAGATCGGTAAAAGCTGGGCCAACCGCCTTGCTGTCTAAAGAGACCTCTGTAGCCGTGCCCGTTGGCTCAAAACCACCAACAAAGCTCAGGTCATCGGCGGCACATACGGCACGCACTACCTCAGAGCCCATACGGCCAAGATATCCATTTACCAATACTTTAGTCATAAAAACACACTCCCACAAAGGTTTATTGCGCTTCGCAACATTGCTCTTTGCTCTATCATAGCGCAAGTTGTTAGGCGCAGACCAGCTCAGCAATTTCATCTTGCGTAAGCGGACTAATAACGGCGACCGTTGGTTCTTGGGCAAACACCCGCTCAGCCACACGCTTAATGTCCTCAAGACCCACCGCACGATACCGCTCAATAAGCTCGTCTATCGAAAGATGCTTTAGTCCGTTAACCTGATTGCGGCCCAAACGCACCATGCGCGATGAGGTCGCTTCATGCGCCAACACAAGGTTTCCCACAACGTATTCTTGGACCCGTGCAAGCTCCTCAGAGGTAACGCCTTTGGCTACCAAAGAAGCAAGTTCCTTGCGGATAAGCCCGAGTACCTCTCCTAGGTTTGACGGGCGTGTTCCAGCATAAACCGAAAACTGCGCTGCGTTCATGTAAGAAACTGTTGAAGCGTATACTGCATAGGCAAGCCCTCGCTTCTCGCGAACCTCTTGAAAAAGGCGTGAGGACATCGGACCGCCCAAAATAGAATCAAGCAAAGCAGCTGCATACCTATCGTCATGGCCCAAAGGAACGCCGGGCATACCGATGAGCAGGTGAGCCTGTTCGGTTGGGCGCGTGAGAGCTGCAAGCTCCTTGCGGTTTTGCTCATCAACAAGTCCGCGCTCATTGGGGGTGCCCGTTGGCATAGCGCCCAGGTAGCGCTCGCACAAGGCTACTAAACGCTCATGGTCAATGCTTCCCGAGGCAACCACCGTTGCGTTACCCGCATGATAGTGGCTCTCCTGATAGCGCTGACAATCCTCATGCTCGTAGGCTCCCACCAGCTCGCGCGTTCCCAAAATAGGACGACCAAGCTGCACGGTTGGATAAAAGGTTTCTGAGAATAAGTCGCCAATATGGTCGTCTGGCGTGTCCTCGCACCGTGATATTTCCTCGATAACTACCTCACGCTCAGAATGTATGGCATCGCTGGCAAAAACTGAGGAGGTTACCATGTCGCTGAGAATCTCAAAGGCGGATTCCAGCCGCTCATCTAAAACACGGGCATAATAGCAGGTGTATTCCTTAGACGTAAAAGCGTTGAGCTCGGCACCCATGGCATCAAACGACATGGAAATATCAAGGGCGGTACGTTTTTCGGTGCCCTTAAACATCATGTGTTCCATAAAGTGAGAAAGCCCCAGCTGCTCTGGTTTCTCGTCGCGTGAGCCTACCCGATACCAAATACCCAGAGCAACTGAGCGCACGCCGTCCATAGATTCTGACAAAACGGTTAAGCCGTTGGAAAGAGTACTTTTTTCGTAAAACATAATTACCTCTGTCTTGCCTTTGCTCGTTAATTTCTCTTAGTGAATTATATCCACCGGTGGGCTGATTGACACTGGTGGATTGTGTGGTGTGCGAGTGCCTTTGGCAGCCACGGCTGCCAAAGGCACTCGATACTCATCAAAGCATACTGCAGTGACGCTTGCGTATAGCTGCCTGCTTGTAGCCACTTGCCTACAACCGCTTGCTTATAACCGCCTGCTACCGCTTATTGACGGCGACGGGGTGTACGACTATCTCCCTCGCGACCGCCGTCACGACCTCTGCGGTTATCACGGTTGCCATAACCGCCTGAACCACCTGGTCCGCCACTCTTGCCATCTCGATTGCCGCCGCCAGCTCCGCCCTCAGAGGGAGGCGCAACGGGCTTATCAAGGCGATCAAGCGATATCTTGCCATTCTCAATTTCAATAATCTTGACGTGCACTTCGTCCCCAATGGTCAATACGTCTTCAACAGAGCCAACGCGACCTTGGGCAACACGGCTAATATGCAACAGGCCATCTTTGCCGGGCAAAAGCTCCACAAAAGCACCAAAGGGCTGGATAGATACCACGGTGCCGTGATATTCCTCCCCTACCTCGGGAACCTTAATAATCATCTCAATGCGAGATTTCGCTTCCTCGCCGCCCGTATCTTTAGAGGCGATGTAGACGGTTCCGTCTTCGGTAACCTCAATGGTTGCGCCTGTTTCTTCTTGCAGACTCCGAATAACTTTGCCGCCCGTACCAATAACGTCACGAATCTTGTCAACCGGTATCTTAATAGAGATAATACGCGGAGCAAACTCACTCATCTCGTCACGCGGAGCAACAATAGCCTCGTTCATTTTTCCTAAAATATGTGCACGGCCCTTTTTCGCCTGCTCAAGAGCGGTCGCAAGAACCTCAATGCTTAAGCCTTTGGCCTTGTTATCCATTTGCAGCGCCGTAATGCCCTTTTCGGTTCCGCAGACCTTAAAGTCCATGTCGCCCAAAAAGTCCTCGACACCTTGAATGTCAGAAAGCACTACTACATCATCGCCCTCTTTGATAAGACCCATAGCAATGCCAGAAACGGGACGCACAATAGGAACACCAGCGTCCATAAGCGCCAACGATGAACCGCAGGCAGAAGCCATAGATGATGAACCGTTAGACTCCAAAACCTCGCTTACAATGCGGATGGAGTATGGGAACTCCTCCTCGTTAGGCAAAACAGCAAGTATTGCCCGCTCAGCAAGCGCACCGTGACCAATTTCACGACGCTTTGGGGCACCCATACGTCCCGTTTCGCCCGTGCAATACGGCGGGAAGTTGTACTGGTGCATATAGCGCCTGCGCTCTTGTGGGTCAATGGTGTCAAGGCGCTGAGCCTCATTGAGCATTCCCAGTGTCAAAACGCTTAAAACCTGTGTTTGTCCGCGGGTGAACAGACCTGTTCCGTGAGCGCGGGGCAAAAAGCCAACCGTTGACGTGATTGGTCGAATCTCGTCAACCGCACGTCCGTCAACGCGCTCGCCTGTTTGAATAACCATCGTGCGCATGGCGTTTTTCTCAAGGCCTTTGAGAGCAGCAGATATTTCCTTGCTCCAAAGTTCAATTTCCTCGTCGCTAAAGGTCGCCTTAATTTCCTCTTTGAGGGCAGCAACCTTGTCAACACGTGCCAGTTTGTCGGCGTCTTTGAGGGCAGCGCTCATGGCATCAAAATGGGTGTTAATGCGCTCAGCAACCTCAGCAACTGGCTCATCAACCGGATACTCCTTAAGCTCAGGAGCGACTTTTTCGATGAAACGCTGCTGTGCCTTGCAAAACTCTGCAATAGCCTCCTGGCCAAATTGCATGGCCGCCAACATGATCTCCTCAGACAACTCTTGAGCGCCGCCTTCAACCATAGTTATGCAGTCAGGAGTTCCTGCCAGCGTAAGCTCGAGGTCGGAGTTTTCCTCCTCCTCAAAGGTAGGATTGACGATAAAATCGCCTGTTTTGGGGTTGCGACCAATGCGCACGCCCGCAGCAGGCCCGTCAAAGGGAACGCCACCAGCAAGCAAGGCAGCCGAAGCTCCCATGATACCGATAATATCTGGCTGATTAACGTGGTCGGCAGACATAATGGTGGCAACAATTTGCACCTCGTTGCGAAACCCTTCCGGAAATCCCGGACGAACGGGGCGGTCAATCATGCGCGCCATCAGTGTTCCCTTATCAGAGGGACGGGTTTCTCGCTTGATGTAGCCGCCGGGAATACGACCCACGGCATACATGCGCTCAACAATGTCAACGGTTAGGGGAAAGAAATCATAGTCTTTTCGTTCTTTTGACACAACGGCTGTAACCAGTACAATTGTGTCGCCTTGAGTAACCAAAACAGCGCCCGTAGACTGACGGGCAATCTCGCCGGTGGTTAAGGTGTACTCTTTTCCGTACAGTTCAAAACTCTCAGTAACTTTTGTCATTTCCTCTTCTTCCTCTTCTTCTTATAAACAGTGCCCGGATGACCGGGCACCACTTTTTGCAACAATCTAGACGTTATCTCGGATACCGAGCTTTACGATAAGCTCACGGTAGCTCTGAATGTCATTTTGCTTGATGTAGGTGAGCAAACGACGACGCTTACCAACCAACATGAGTAGACCACGACGTGTGTGGTGATCCTTTTTGTGAACCTTAAGATGTTCGGTGAGTTCACGAATGCGCTGCGTGTGCAGTGCAACTTGTACTTCGGCAGAACCAGAATCGTTTGGTCCTTTGCCGTACTCAGCAATAATCTGAGCTTTTTGTTCCTTGGTGAGAGGCATAATTCCACCCTTTCTTTCATTCGCCCTAAGCCAAGTTATGCGTTGGTGGAAACGTCATACTGAGCCGAGGGTACAAACACAACCTGCCAATTATAGCCTATTTTGGTAAAAAGTCACGTAAAAACTTCATAGATTTAAGTCGCAGACTCAAATGGCTCTCAATCCATTCTTGAGCAAATCCCAGAAGCGTTGTGCCAAGCGCTGCAATGTTTGTCTTACTTTGAGCGGAGCTATTTTCATTTATGGCTTTTTCGATGTCCTTAAAGCGTGCTGCTATGCACATCTGGAGCCAACCAAGCAGCGCAGCAGAAACCCAAGATTCCTCAGGGCTTATTGCTTCGGAGCGATCCTTATCATAGCGAGCGTTGTCATGGGGGGGCTTTTCATGGCGATCCTTGTCATAGAGGCCACTTCCTGCAGAAAGCGTAGAAAAACCCGCATCCTGCTGATCTAACTCAAAGTTGAGATTTTGGCTCTCAGAACACTCGTGACACACGAGCCCTCCCTCGAATACGAGCCAACGATAACATTCCTCATCATTTTCGCACGCCGCCGCGGGCATTCCGCACAAGGCGCACTCCCCTACAGCAGGCAAATATCCTATTTGGCCAGCAAACTTAAACAGAGCTGCCGCCAGCATCATGGACAGACCTTCTGGCGCCACCGAGCCAACAAAACGCAGCGCCTCACACGCCATAGGATACAAACGAGGCTCGACATCTGCCTCGCGCGTTACCGTTTCGAGAAACTCGCAGAGCACCGCAGCACTTGCCATGCGCTCAGGCTCTGCCCTGCACTCCCTATTTGCCTCAACAAGCCGCACCTCGGTAACTACGTCAAGCGAGCGTCCCTGATGGAGCAGTAGGTCAACCAACGAAAATAGTTCAAGACGAGAGGCAGTCTGAGAGCCTGGCTTGCGTGCGCCTTTGGCTACGGCGCGAATCTGGTGTCCCGTTGCAGCTAGTAAGGTTATGATGAGGTCGGTTTCTCCCAGTTTTGTTTTTTTGAGAACCAACCCCTGCGCACTATAACTTGCCATATAAGCTTAACTCTCGCTCTGATTTTTGTGCTGAGATACAACACCCAGCCCAAGCGCACTCCGAATGGGCGTAGCGCAGGCAACGGCAGCGATGATTTTAAGGGGCTCAGTAATTACAAAGGGCAAAACACAGGCAACGGCGGCAGCGCCCATACTCACTCCCATATTAAAGGAATACCACACCGTTCCCAAGCCAAAGAATATGAGGCATGCGGCAAGAATAATAGACACATCAAAAACGAGGCGGTATTTAAGGCTTTGTGGCATAATTTTTTGCCGCTCCATAAAAACCCGTATACCACCCACTGCCAGCGCAGCGAGAACATAACCAAACAAAAAGCCGCCCGTAGGCCCTAAGAGCTTGCCAACGCCGCCCATCATGCCAGAAAATATGGGGAAACCCAAGGCCCCGAGCACCAAATAACCAACCACTGCAATAACCGCCTCAGACGGCGTGAGAATAAGCAGAATGATGAAAAAAGCCAGTGTTTGGAGGGTAAAGGGCATAAGCCCAAAAGGAACAGGCACGGTTACAAAAGCGCCTACTGATAGCAAAGCAATGGACAGGCCGCACAAAACAAGCGATCTTGTGCGACTCTGTCCACGCATAACAAACTCCTCTAGCCCACTTTGAGCATTTACTGTGCGCTTGCGGCACACATACGCTGAATATAAGCGTAATACTCATCAACGTCTTTTTGAATCTCCTCAAGCAGTGGTGCGGCCTCGGGCTTAAAGAGATGCTTAAAGCGACCTTGTACCTTGAGAAAATCAACCACCGGGATAAGCTCTTTTTCCTTGACCTCTTTCATGGTCCAAACGCCGTTTGCAACCTCAAAGAGCGGCCAGAACTTAGAGCGGAATGCCATACGAGCAATCTCGACGGTCTGAGCAGACTCATAGCGCCAACCGCGGGGGCACGGCGCCAACACGTTGAGGAAGGCAGGGCCGTCGGCAGCAAAGGCTTTCTCTGCTTTATCTACCAAATCTTTCCAGTTGCCAACGCTTGCCTGAGCAACATAAGGAATATGATGGGCAGCCACAATAGACGTAAGGTCTTTGCGCTTTTGAGGTTTACCGGGGATAACCTTACCAACCTCAGAGGTGGTGGCCCATGCGTGTATCGGGGTAGCCGATGAACGCTGGATACCGGTGTTCATGTAAGCGCCATTATCGTAGCAGACATACACAAAGTCGTGGCCACGCTCAAGTGCGCCTGACAAAGCTTGGAAACCAATGTCATAGGTGCCGCCGTCGCCGCCGAAGGCAACAAACTTAATTTCCTTGTCCTTGGCGATTTTGCCCGCTGCCTTCAAACCCTTGTAGGCAGCCTCAACACCAGTAATGGTAGCGGCAGCGTTTTCAAACGCATTATGAATAAACGAAGTGTCCCATGAGGTGTACGGTAAAGCCGTCGTAGAAACCTCAAGACAACCGGTCGCACAACCAACTACAACCTCGGTGTCGCGTGCTCCGAGCAAAACCTGACGCACTGCAATGGAAGCTCCGCAGCCGCCACACAGACGGTGTCCGCCCACCAAACGCTCAGGCTGTAGGGAGAGTTCTTTAATACTTGCCATGGTTTTCTCCTCTCCTATCTCACACCGAGATAGCATAAGCCCTCGTCAATTGACCCAGCGGCCAACTGCTGCAACTCGTCAAAGGCATCTTTAATGGTCTGAATAGTAATATCAGCTCCACCAAGGCCGTAAATGTAGTTGCGCGTAGGGATACGGGCAGGAAGGTCATACAAAGCCGTGCGAACGTCAAGCCCAACAGGGCCATACTGAGCACCAAAAGCGTCGGAACGATCAAAAATGCCGACAGCCTTTGCACCCTTAAGTGCTTCAAGTACCTCAGCTGCAGGGAACGGACGATATACACGAATGCGCAGCACGCCAGCCTTGATACCCTGGGCACGTAAATCACGAGCAACCGCACGAACATTGCCAGCAGCAGAACCGAGTACCACAATGATGAAATCAGCATCATCGCACTCATAAGCGTCAACGTAGTCAAAGGGACGCTTGCAAATATTTGCCCACTCATCGCCAACCTGTTTGATGATGGGATGGCTTGCGTCAATCGCAGCACGCTCAGCCTTTTTAACCTTAAAGTACGAATTGCCGAGCGAGGCAAACATACCGTGGCTCACGGGCTTATCACCGTTAATAAGTGGGTTGATAGGCGTGCGCTCACCAACATAGGCTTTTACAACCTCATCGTCCAAAATCTCGCAACGCTCCATTGCGTGCGTGGTAATAAAGCCATCAAGCGTGGTCATAACAGGGAGCTGGACGTCGGGATGCTCAGCAATCCTGAATGAAATAAGCGTGTTGTCATACGCCTCTTGGGCAGTTTCTGCAAACATGATGACCCAGCCAGAATCCCTCGCGCCCATAACGTCTGAGTGGTCGCCATGAATGTTGATAGGAGCAGAGATAGCACGGTTAGCGTTTGCCATAACAATAGGCAGGCGCATTCCAGAAGCAATATGCAACTCCTCCCACATGAGTGCTAAACCTTGTGAGGAAGTCGCTGTTGCAACACGTGCGCCGGCAGCAGAAGCGCCAATACACGCAGAAAGCGAGCTGTGCTCACTTTCGACGTTAACGTACTCGGTGTGAACACGACCATCGGCAACGTATTTGCTGTACTCCTCCACAACCGCAGTCTGAGGAGTAATGGGGTATGCAGCAATTACATCAGGCTCAGCCTGACGAAGTGCCTCAGATACCATAAGATTGCCAGTAGCGGCAAGAACAGTGATGTCAGGCATTATCAGGCTCCTTTCTCTTGCTCATACGCAGCAGCCGTAGCACGCGCCTCATCAGAGGACTCAGAAACCATCTCAAGTGCTTCAAACTTGCACTCGATTACGCACACACCACAACCTTTGCAGTGGTCGTAGTCGATGCCGGTCATTTTGCCGTCTGCTACCAAAATTGAAGAATCGGGACAGTGAACCCAACAAAGCATACAGTCTTTGCAGTTATCCTTGGTCCAAAGCGGCATCTCGGAACGCCAGCCGCCAGTGATGTAGAGGGCAGAGTTTCCTGCGTCCTCGCAAACAGCACCGTTAGGGATTTCCTCAGAAGTCCAACTCTCAAAATCTATCAGTTCTTGTGCAGTTTTAGTTGTTTTTTTTGCGCTCATCCTACTACCACCTCACTTGCAGCCCTGTCTACCGAGGCAAGATTTGCGTCAACAACCTCTTTGGTAAACTTCTTTCCAAAGGTTTCAAGAAGATTTTCTTTGAATGCCTCAACGGTTACGCATTGGGTAGCCTGAGCCAAAGCACCAACAATGGGCGTATTGGGCAGGTCGCGCTTAAGCGTATCGAGCGCAATGCCACTTGCATCAACAACAGCAACCTTTATGTCTGCCGAAGCATTTAAGGCTGCACGTGCCTCATCGACACTGTTTTTGGTGTTGATGATAACGGTGCCACCCTCGACGATGCCCTCAAGCACCTCAACGATAGATAACAGCGTTTCATCGAGAACAACAACAATGTTTGGGTGAGTGATGTTGTTGTGCACCTCAATGGGTTTTGAGCTGATGCGCGAATAAGCACGCAGGGGTGCTCCTGTGCGCTCGGGGCCATACTCGGGCATGGCCTGAATGTACTCGCCGTTCAAAAGTGCTGTTTCTGCAAGCAATTTTGAAGCAGTGACAGCCCCTTGCCCAGCACGGGCATGCCAACGAATCTCGGTCATATCCTGCATATTCTCTCCTCTCCGTACTACTTTTTGTTACCAGAATGTTCGTGCCTCTTTTTGCAGAAAACACGATTTTTGCATTACTCGTCCTCTTTGTTTCTTTTGTAGTAGTTTGCTCATTTTTTTGTAGTCGTACCATTATCGCAGTTTTTTTCTTTATTTTTGAAAGAAATCGAAAATAATGGTAACGAAAAGTGTAGCGGAGTAGATATCAGCCCCTCATGCGAGCGCTCCCCTTTTCATGCACGGCGGTATGAGTCGGTGGGCGGTAGCTTTTTAGCGTGTGGTATGTGTCGCGGCGTGCGGTAGGCGGCTGCCCAGACGTGCGGCAGCCCTACACAATTTTTATTGTTATTTTCTTAGTTGCCGTTGCCTTGGAGTTTTTTGCCTTAATGGTTACCTTGTAGGTTCCCTTACCAAGACCCTCTTTAACAACAAGCTTGCCGTTCTTCAATGATATTTTGCCATCAGCTGTGTTGCCCGAGAGAGTCACTTTTGGCTTTGGACTTCCTTTGACCGTATACTTTTTGGTGGTTTTGGCGTAACCCTCGTTCAGGGTAAGTGAGCTTTTGCCCGAGATAGTCGGTGAGCCCTTAGGCTTGACTATGATTTTTATGCTCTTGGTCTTGGAGCCGGTCTTGTTGGTCGTCTTAATAGTTATTTTGTAGGTGCCAGCCTTAAGACCCTTTTTGACGCTTAGTTTGCCACTCTTGCCAATCGAAATTTTTGAACTGTTTGGATTTTTTGGCAACGTAATCGTCGGCTTTGGCGTGCCTTTGATAGTGTATTTTTGAGAAAAAGCCTTGTAGCCCTCTATCACCGTAATACGTGCCACACCTGTTATAGTGGGTGGAGTCGGATCACAGCTAACAGCAATTGATCCTGACTTCGCCTTTGCGTCACCAAACTTGCCGGTTATCTTGGCGCTTCCGTTATTTTTTGCAGTAAGCTTACCATTTGCAGACACCGCAAGAACGCCTTTGTTTGAAGAGGTCCACGTAACACTGGTGGCGCTTGGCTTAAAATAGGCATATTTCCAACCAGCATTCTCAACACGCAAAGATACCGTTGGCGACTTCGTGCTGCTCACAGATTTGGGTGCTTTGATAGAAGCATTTTTGAACACACAGGTATTCGTTGATATCTTAATGGTATGCGCAACAGTTTTGTCCGCCAAAGCTTCCCCTGCAGTTGCCTCCTCTATACCGAAAAGCTGCACCCAATAGGTTGTTCCCTCATGAACAAAACAGCCAACCCCTATAGAAACAAAAGTATTTCTGAGGATATTCTCTCTATGACCATCTGAATTCATCCAGCCAGTCATTACATTAGCCGAAGTTGAATAGCCAGCTGCGATGTTTTCTCCGTAAACCTTATCGCTCACCGTAAAACAGCTCTTACCTGAAGGGCGAGTATGGTTAAAAAACACCGCTATTTCTGCAACACGCTGCATGGCGGCTGCGGTCAAATCTTTATCGACGGTAAGCGCAGCTTTTCCGTTCGCAGCGCGTGCTACATTGACACTGCTAACCACCTCTGTGGCATAGCCATATTTTTCCGTTCCCGTTAGATTAGTGGTAAGGTTTACCGCAAGCGTGGCAAGACCAGTGCTATCGCTGCTAAGGGGCTCAATCGCTGTAACGGATTTCGCAGTAGGTACGCCTATAACGCTCTTTGCTGGTACACCTATGGTGCCCTCTGCAGGAACGCCCGTAGCGGTTGCTGGTGTTTCGTCGCCATGCGCCGCCGAAGGTACACCTGCAAAGCAGCTCGCTGCGAGCACAAAGACCAAAGCCAAGCTGAGCAACCGTAATGCCCTCGGCTTGCGCAACGTCAAAGGCCCATGGGAATGAAGATTGGCATCACCAAACGCCAGAACAGTTGGCAGGTGCATTGGTTTACGTACGAGCGGCTTTTCTAACATACAGCACCTTACTTTCTTTTACGCTCTAACTCTTGCGTCCTAATCCTCAGCCAAGGATAAAGACGGAATAGCAACGATAAAGCAGGCACCACCATCGGGGAGATTAAAGGCCTCAACTGTTCCATCGTGTGAGCTTAAAATTGCCTTGACGATGGTAAGGCCGAGCCCCATGCCGCCGGTCGAGCGCGTGCGCGAGGCATCTCCTCGGTAAAAACGGTCAAAGAGGCGGGCAGGGTCAATGTCGCCAAAGCCAGGACCGTCATCAGAAACCGTTAAAACGCTGTGCCCTTTTATGCCACTCAATACTACATCCACGCGGCCTCCGTTGTCAACGATACGGCTTGCGTTGTCGATAAGATTGGTGGCGACTTGTTGCAGGCGGTCAGGGTCGCCAAGCACGTCAGGGGCTTCTCCGGTAAGGCTCACCTTGACGTTGCGTGCATCGAGCAACGGCTCGAGTAAATCTATTGCATTTTCGGCAACATCATGGAGGTTGACACGCGCCAAAACAATCTCGCCATCTCCCTCGATGCGCTGCAAGGTAAGCAAGTCATTGGCAAGACGGGTTAGACGCTCGCTTTCGCGCACAATGGTTTCGCAAAAGCGCAGGCGGTCCTCATAGTCAATGTCTTCGTCCATCATGGTTTCAGCAGCACCCCGAATGGCAGTCAAAGGTGTTCTGAGCTCATGCGAAACATCGCTCACAAACTGCCCTTGACGCTTGCCTTCTGCTGCAACTTCAGCCATTGAAGAGCGCACCCGCAGGCCAACGGTGTCAAGTGATTCGGCAAACTCCTGTATGCCCAACGAGGCAGAAGAGGTTTGCTCGTCAACAAAACGCACGGAAAGGTCACCATCGGCAAGACGCTTGGTTTTAAGAGCAATTTTTGCGAGTGGTCCTAAATAGATACCGGTTACCATATACGCACAAATAAAGGCAAAGAGCCCTATGGGCAGCATAATTACCAGCAGCCAGCCGAAGGTAAAGGGATTGTCGAACACCAGCAACATTGAAAGCGTAAGCAGCACAAAAGCAAGGCCGGCAACAAGGGCAAACACTGCGCTGATAAGCGCAAGTAATATGCGAATGGTTTTATATTGCATGTATGCGCCCTAGTTTCTCATGCGACCACGTTGCGTTTTCAAACATCCAAAACGCGCAGGGAAACTGCCCCGCCAAAACACCTGTCATAGACCTTAAGAAACCTTGAAGCGATAGCCGTAACCGCGCACCGTTTCTATGAGGCCTGGGTCAACCTTTGCGGCTTCCAGTTTATCACGCAAACGTTTAACGTGCGTGTCAACCGTTTTAGTTTCAACAAGGTACTCCCAGCCCCAAGCATCACGCAAAAGCTGATCGCGCGAAAGCACCTTGCCAGCATGGCGCATCAAAGCAGCAAGCAGCTCAAACTCTCGTGGGGTAAGATCGATTATATCGTCACCGTGAGAGGCAACATGGGTTCCCTCGTCAATATGAACGCCACTTACCTCGATAATTTCCTCAAAACCTTTCTCGGCATCGCTTTCTTGCTGAGAAGTACGACGCAACAACGCCTTAACGCGCGCCAAAAGCTCTCGCACCCCAAAGGGTTTTGCAAGGTAATCATCCCCGCCAATTTCGAGGCCCACTACCTTATCAAGCTCGGTGTCGCGCGCAGACAAGAACAAAACAGGCACCGTTGTGCTCGAGCGAATACGGCGTACCACCTCATAGCCATCCATGTTGGGCAGCATGACATCAAGCACCACCAAATCGAACTGATTTTCTAAGATAAGCTCAACAGCAGTTGCGCCGTCGGCAGCAATTTGGACATCATAGCCCTCTTTTTTAAGGTTATAGCTCACAAACTCCGTAATGGAAGGTTCGTCGTCAACAACCAGAACACGTGTTGGCACAGCACTCATGATTCTGCCTTTCTTTTCATGCGCTTTTCGCTCATGCATTTTTAAGCATTTTTCAGGCGTATCCGCAGATACAAAACTTTGTTTGATACCATACTACCACTGGATTACAGTACAATGGAGGCGTACGGCGTGCAGGTAACGGTATTGTAAGATAAGGAAATAGGGAGAAAATCATGCTTCTTGCGGTTGATGTTGGCAACACCCAGACCGTTTTAGGTTTGTATGAATATGTAGCGGATAAAAAAGCGGAGGCTGGCAAGCGAGCTACTGTCGAGCCAAAGCTCATTTTCAAAAGCCGCATTGCCTCTGCCGCAACCGATAGTACCGACGAGATACTACTCAAGCTCACCGGGCTTTTTTCGCTCAATGGGGTAGATACCTCTGCAATTAGTGCGGTGGCTGTTGCATCAGTTGTGCCCAGTCTTACCGAGCAGTGGCAAGAAGTTGCTCTTACGCTAACCGATACCAAACCGCTTATCCTTACGAGTTCCACCCCAACAGATCTTTCTTACCGCTACAGCAATCCTGCCGAAATTGGTGCCGACCGCATTGCCGATGCCGTTGCTGCCATTCATCTCTACGGAGCGCCGGTGCTCGTGGTTGATTTTGGAACGGCTACAAATATCGAAGTCATAGACAAAGAGGGTGCTTTTGTAGGTGGTATAATTGCACCTGGCTTGGCAATATCTGCCGACGCCCTGTTTGCTGCGGCAGCGCGACTGAGTAATATCGCCATCGAGATACCAGAAAAGATTATTGGGTCATCTACCAAAGGAGCAGTGCAAACTGGTCTTACCTACGGAGAAATCGACCGCATTGACGGCCTCGTGCGGCGGGTATTCAGCGAGCTTGGTTATGAAGCATCCGTTGTTGCAACGGGTGGCCTCTCGCATCGTGTGCTCGAGCTTTCGGGCACTATAACCCACGTTAATGATGATTTGACGCTCGAGGGACTTCGTTTGATTTATGAGCAGCAATAAGAGCGCTTATTTACGAGCTGTGCTCGTGGACATCTCGTGGGCATGCCTGCCACGGCTATCCCCTAGCCCGTAAACGGCGCGCGTCCTGTTGCATCTGTTGGTAAGGCAGGATAGAACCGTCCGTCTTGACGACCAATGCCATAGTCACCTGTTTGCGCTCCGCTCAGCAAGGCAATTAAGCTGTAGCGGTCACTCGTTTCAAGAAAGCCCGCCAAACGAGAAAGGGCTCGGTTGTTTTTGCCACTCGTAAGAGCAAGCTTCTCACTGTTGAGGTCGATAAGCAAGGCATAGTAGCTCGGCTCAACAACAGGAGTTGCCACGCCCTCAAGGTTACCATTTTGGGCAGAGCTCTGCGCAGCATTTTTGGGAATACTATCTTTGAGCCATGCGGGATAAGCAAGCGGTGTTGCACTCCCTGTTGTTCCCCGTAACTTGAATTGAGAGGCTAGCTGTAATCCAACCTCGTCGGCAACAAAACTTTCATCGTCGCCAGAAATCACCAGTGTGTTGATTATGCCGTTGGCCCCATACGGCATTTGGTGTGATCCGGCAAACTCAAGGGCGAGTTTTTGCGCAGCATCAGGAGCAGGGCTGGTGTGCCCGCTGAGTGCAGCATACTGAGCGTCAACGGAAATTATTTCTTTTTCGAGTAAAAACTTGGTGAGAGGATAGCGGGCCTGCATGGTGGCAGCAAGCGCCTCGGTATCAACAGCAGGATTCTTATTGTTATCCTTTTTCTTATCGTCGTCCTTTTTGGCAGGAGGGGCAGCATAGACGTACGTCCACTCGTCCGCAAGACGCAAAGCAAGCATTTCTGCGGTCAAGGTTCCACCGCCAAGCCCTAAGAGTTCCTCAAGTTGAGCCAGATGCTCAGGGTCTTGCAGGCCAAACTGCGGTTTCTTGACGGTAATTTTGACGGTTGCAGCACCCGAAAGTTGCAGGGTATCGTTAATTTCTCTTGTTGCTTCACCCGTTGCGTCAGCACTTGAAACAAGCAATACCACCGTGCGTCCATCAAGCCGGTTGTGTGCCCATGCCTCAAAATGAGTTTCTGCAAGCGTATTTTCGACATCAAAACGATTTTGAAGAGCAGAGAGCTGTGTAGTAAGGTCGTCATTTTGGTTCATGAACTCCGAGAAACGTGACTCCAAGTCCTTGACCATGTTTGCCTGCGTATCTTTTACTAAATCGCTTCCCGTAATAGCGGCACCGAGCAAAAGCCCAATAAGCAGCGACACAAAAATCGAAACAATGGTTATGAGGTGATAGCGAAAATTATACATTGCTGCTCAAAACTCCTTAGCTAGCCGCCAAACTCCTCGGGAGCGTGACGCTTGTCTGCCTCTGCGGTGGTTGTCTTTTCCTCATCTGCGCTGCGAATAACCGCACGGCGCACTTTTCCGTTAACCGTTTTTGGTAGCTCAGAAACATAGTCAATGATGCGCGGATACTTATAAGGAGCAGTTTCCTTTTTCATAAAGGTTTGGATTTCTTTGGTAAGTTTCTCTCCTGCTGCGCCCGTACCGTCAAAGCCGGAGGCCAAAACAACAGTTGCCTTAACCGCTTTGCCACGCAAGGGGTCGGGAACGCCGGTTACCGCGCACTCGCTTACGGCAGGGTGTAACAGCAAAACGCTTTCAATTTCAAACGGAGAAATACGGTAGCCGCTTGACTTGATAACGTCGTCATTGCGTCCCACATACCAAAAATAGCCGTCCTCATCGCGCCATGCTGTGTCACCTGTGTGGTACCAACCGTCATAAATTGCCTCGGCAGTTTTGGCAGGGTCACGATAATATTCCAGCATGATGCCGGGAGGGGGATTTTGAGCATCGTAGGCAATGCAAATTTCGCCCGTCTGACCACTCGGAGTTTCGTTGCCGTCCTCGTCAAGTATTTTGGTAACGTAGAGCGGCACCGGACGACCCATGGAGCCGGGCTTGGGAGCCATACCTACCAAATTGGCAACCGTAACCGTGGTTTCCGTTTGCCCAAAGCCTTCGGTAAGATGCAGCCCCGTGCGCTCGCGCCACGAATCAAACAGGTCAGGATTTAACGCCTCCCCCGCCGTACAACTGTACTCAAGCGAGCTGAGGTCGTAGTCGTCAACCTTGCCCTGCATAATAAGGCGATACATCGTAGGCGGACAACACAAGCTGGTAACCTTATACCGCTCGATTATCTCGCATATCTCTTCGCCTATAAACCTATCAAAATCATAAGTCATAACACTGGTTTCCATGAGCCATTGACCATAGAGCTTGCCCCACACCGCTTTGCCCCAACCAGTGTCTGCGATGGTAAAGTGCAAACCATCGTCGCCTTTAACATTTAGCCAGTGTTTTGCCGTACCCAAATGCCCCAGCGAATACAGGCTGTCATGCAGCACCATCTTGGGGTTGCCCGACGTACCTGAAGAAAAATACATAATCATCGCATCTTTTGCCTTGGTAGCCAAAGGCGTAAAGTCTGCGCTCGCCGCCCGCACGCCAGCGTTAAAGTCAAGCCAGCCCTCTCGTTTGACACGCGTAGCAAGTATGCCTTGTGCGCCAGAAAGCACGCTGCCCTTGGCAGTATAGACATCAAAGCTTGACTCTGCACTCTCAGTGGCAGGGGCATCGCCGCTTCGATTATGGTCAACTGCCGTCTTTGGAGCTTGCGCCTTAAGCTCAGCGATTTCTGCGGCGGGCGTGCAGCCACCCCCTGCCCCATTAACTAAAATACGGGTAGTAAGCGTTGGACAAAGCTCAAGCGCATTGTCCACAACTTGCGCAATCTCACCAACATTGGTACAAATGAGTGCCGTAACGCCAGCAGAGTTGATGCGATAGTCTAAGTCATGTTCTTTGAGCATAAAAGTCGCCGGAACAATAATTGCACCAAGCTTGTCAAGCGCAAGTGCAACAAACCAAAATTGGTAATGACGGCGCAAAATGACCAGCACTCTATCGCCGTATGAGATGCCATTTTGCGCAAGAAAGTTTGCAGTTTTATCACTCCAGTATTTCATGTCGCCAAAGGTAAAGATGTGCTCCTCGCCTTCAGGATTTACCCATATCATTGCCTGGCGGTCTGGCTCAGCAGCGGCAATATCATCAACAACGTTGTAGGCAAAGTTATAATCATCGGGGCACTGTACTGAGAAGTCTTTGAGTATCCCGTTCTCGTCATACGTTTCGGTAACATATTTTTGGTGAATGTCGCGCATTTCATTTTCCTTCGTTTGCTCGGCTCGATTATGGACGTTTGTTAGTTTCAGCGCCATCGCTGCTGTCGGCTTCGGCTGGCTTGAGCACCACCGCAAGGAACACGCACGGCTCGCCACCAATGGCAATCATGCCGTGTCCGCGACTTGAGTTGTAATAAAGCGTATCCCCCGGACCAACCTCCTCGATGTGATCTTCATAGGCAAAGCGCATTTTTCCGCTGATAATAAAATCGAGCTCTTGCCCAACGTGCGCAGAAAGATGAATGGGCTTATCTTGCTCCTCAGCACTGTACGGCGCAGTAACCACAAAGGGTTCACAGAGCTTATCCTTAAACAAGGGAGCTTGGTGTAGGTACTCAAAACCCGCACGACGCATGATAGAAAGACCTTCGCTTTGGCGCGTAAGCTCATAGCCCGTAAGATGAGGAGCCTCGCCGGTGAGCAGCTCGATTACGTCAACGCCAAATCGCTGGGCACACTTAAAAAGAAAGGTAAAGCTGAGATCAGTTTTGCCCGATTCCTGAGCTTCATATTCCTCAACGCTGCGTCCTGTTGCCTCAGCCATATCGGTGAGGCTCAGTTCCAAATCCTCACGCAAAGCTTTAATTCTCCCCACTACCTCAGTCATATCAGGCGTTCTTGCTGCCATATCCCTCTCGCTTTCTGTGTGCAACTCTTACCATTATTTATGTACGCTGGCTCGGTAGTTGCTCAAGGTTCCTCGGGTTTTCGCTGCGCCAGCACAAAAAAGTATCTCTAAGAATTGTACCTTAAACCCTCAGAGGTCGCACCAAAGGAGTTATCTCGCTATAATAGAGAAATGAAACGACAGGAGAGCATTATACAAAAAGCGCGACATACCCGTAATTTTCGTAATTACCTTATTGTTGTTGTAGTCTTTTTTAGCTTCTTGCTCGTTATGGGTGCAGTAATTATCCTCGAACGTCTTTTGCTTGGGTGGGCGCAGTAGCCTATGTGGGCACGATTTTACGCAAAAGATCTCCGCATCATCGCGCATTATCTGGGAATAATGATTCTTTTTATGGGCGCAATTATGCTTGCTCCCCTGCTGGTAAGCTGCGTTATGCAGGAGTGGGAAACCAGCGTTCATTACGTTATGGGCATTGGCTGTGCTTTGAGCATTGGTGCGCTTTTGCGTCTTGCCAAAATCAACACGGGGCAAATGGAACGCCGCCACGCCATCGCCGTTACGGGTCTTATTTGGATAGTTGGTGCCTTGTTTGCTGCTTTGCCTCTGTGGCTCAGCGGACACTATAGCTCGTTTCTCGATTCCTTTTTTGAGGGCGTTAGTGGTCTAACGGCAACCGGGTTTTCTCTCGTGCAAGATCTTGACCATATGTCCACCGCTGACAATATGTGGCGCTTTATTTTGCAGTTCCTTGGCGGACAAGGTGTTGTTGTTATCGCCATGGCGCTTGGATTGTTTACTCAGGTGGGTTCCTCATTTTACAATGCGGAAGGACGCCAAGAAGCCGTCTTGCCCTCGGTTGCCAAAACGGCACGCTTTATCTGGGCGTTTTCTGCGACTGTAGTTCTTATCGGAACTATTATTTTAACTGCTATTCTTTTGCTCTCGGGCATGGAGCCGGTGCGAAGTCTTTTTCACGGCTTATGGCTGACCATTGGCTCGTATGACACCGGTGGTTTTGCTCCCCAAAGCTCCTCTTTTATTTATTATCATTCGTGGCCGCTTGAGATTGTTGCGATGATTTTTATGTGCCTCGGTGCTATTAACTTTGCGCTCTACGCCCGCATACAGCGCGGACACTGGCGTGAGTTTACCAAGGACATTGAGGTGCGAACGCTCGGCATTTGGACTTTTATCATGATTGTTGCCTTTGTCGCAGCCGTTTGTGCGGGCACCTATCTTACCGATTATCTCTCTTTGCTGAGGCGTGGGCTGTTTACCATTGTGAGTGCGACCACCAATGCGGGTTACCAAGTGCTCAGCACCAATCAAATAACGACCATGCTCACCAGTGGGGCGTTTTTCCTCATAACTATTGCAACAGCGATTGGCGGAAGCGCTGGCTCAACCGCTGGAGGCATCAAGGCTATGCGTGTTGGTATTATTTTCAAGGGCTTAAGCCTGCGGATAAAAGCGGTTTTGCTGCCGCAGTCGGCACAGACTAATACCCGTTATAACCATATTGGACAACACCTGCTTACCAATGAGCTGCTTTCTGCCTCACTGGTTATTGCTGCCCTCTACGTAATTACCTATCTCATTGGCACGCTGGCAGGCATTGCGTGTGGTTATGAGGCAATTCATTCGATGTTTGAATCTATATCGGCGACCTCTAATGCAGGTCTTTCGAGTGGTTTGGCTGCGCCTGATGCTCCCGTAATTATGAAGGTGGTTTACATTTTGCAAATGTGGATGGGCCGCCTTGAGTTCTTGTCATTGCTGGCATTGGGTGCCTCGCTTTTCCTCTCTTTGCGCCCACAGCGACGGGTGCTTCACCCACACGCAACGCCTCGAAGAATATTTCGCACCAAAAGAAATGCCGTGCAACAAGAAGCTCAGGAAAGTGGTGACAAATAGTGAGCACAGAAATAACAGTCATAGAACTGGATAATGCCGATGTTTCCCTCGATGGCACCGTGGTTCATTTTAATGGTGAAGCAATTGGCGATGTCATCTCAGCTGGCGGAAATATGGTCTGGGTCGCCCTTGGTCCTGGCTCTCTGGAAGCGCAGGGCAATCCAAGTGCTGGGGGTTCATCTTTGACAGGCGACACCGCGCTCACTACCACAACGGCAAACACTGCTGATGTCAATTCTGGCGGCGCAAGCGGAACAAGTACCAATGCGAGCATTAGCGTGTATATGAGCCGTGATGATGCCACTGCCATAACAAGCCTTGGTCGCTATCATGTTGAAGGCAGTACGCTTGAGATAGAAGGTGTTTTTCATCTTGCCTGCAAAGAACATGAGGGACTGAGTGACGTGCACGCCACCTCGGTACAGCAAGTTGATGCTGGTAGCACAACTGCAGAAAATCCTGACGTAGGACTCCTTATAGGCGGTGGCGTGCTTATTTGTGTTGGCCTGGCGTTAGTCTTGCTGTTTCGTTTTTTGCGTGAGCGCTTAAGATAGGGTGAGGCGATGAGCACGCGTGGCTGACATTTTGCTTTCTAACAAGCCAGCACAAGGGTTGGTTGTTTCGCTCGATCGTGGTTATCCTCTCGTGCGCCTTTTATCTGTTGACGCTGCAGGGCAAAATGAGGTGCGCGCGCAACACAGCACCGAACTCATAAAAAATGCAGACGTACGTGCTACGGTGGGAGATTTTGTGGAGCTAACGCTTGCCCCAGAACTCGAAACCCCGCTTATTTCTGCCATACAGCCACGTCGAAGTGCACTTACCAGAAAAACAATGGTTCAGTCTATTCATGAGGGTGCTGGCCGTTTTGAAGAACAGGTGCTGGCGGCAAACATAGATGTTGTGTTTGTAGTGTCTGCTTTGGGCAAACGAGCGCTTGACCCTGACTATCTCGAGCGCCAGCTGGTCATGGCCTATCAAAGTGGTGTTGATGTTGCTCTTATTCTCACCAAAGCCGACCAAGCCTTGCGTTTAGAGGAGGACATCGCTTTGGCACGGCAGGTGGCTCCCCGTTGTTCGATAGTTGTTGAATCTGCCGTAACGGGTCTTGGGTTTACGGAGATTACCGAGGCGCTTACCAAAGACGGTACTAACAAGACGGGAGTTTTGCTGGGGCGCTCGGGAGTGGGAAAATCGACACTCATAAATACCTTACTTGACGCTCCCCTGCTCAAAACAGGTGCGGTGCGCACCAAAGATAGAGGTGGTAGGCATACTACGGTTGCACGTCGCTTGATCACGTTGCCGCACGGTGGAGCGCTTATCGACACGCCAGGCTTACGCTCGCTTGGTTTATATGAAGCACACGAGGGACTCTCTCAAACCTTCTTAGACGTTGAGGCTCTGGCGGAAAATTGCCATTATCGCAACTGCACACACACCAATGAGCCTGACTGCTCGGTCAAGGAAGCCGTATTGGCCGGCTCACTTGACGCACGTCGACTCAGTTCGTATCAAGCTATCTATCAAGAAGTGGTGGACTAGCTCTGCCGCTCAAGCCCTGCTTCGGACGCAGAACAGGCACTTAGTAGGTAAGGGCCATGCGGGAATAACCAGCCCAATACCTATCAAAGTTTTTATAGGAACAAAACCAGTCTTTTGTTCCATACGGATCATTTATATAGAAACCCTTTTTATCAAAACCGGTAAGTATCAAACAGTGCATGCCTATTCGCGGATGAAGCATCCACACCACAATAGGCTTTCCTTCGCGCAGGGTAGAACGAAGTTTTTCATGGCTTGCGCCAGTAAGCACCTTATAGGAACCAATGCGCTTTTTTATCCATTTGCCCGCTGGCTTAGGATAAATAGTCCAACCAGACCAGCCGCGGGGGTTGCCCACAAAACCGTTGTGTGGATTGGAGCTATACCACATCTCATTGAGGCTTCTTGCAAAGGTAGTTTTATAACCAGCATATTTAAGCAACATAGTAAGACTAGCTATCTCGCAACCCGTAGGCGCAGTAGGGAACTGATTTACCAGCGGCACATCAAGGCGCACCGTGGTGAGTTTTGTTGGCGAGATTGTGAACTTTTGACTTAAGGAACTCTGGGGTGTTTCGGCACAGACGTTGCCTGCACCCGCAATGTTCAGAACGGTTTTGTGGGCGTTAACAAGCCTAAATCCTCCGCGTCCATCATAATGGGCTTTCCATTTTTGCGTGGCAGCCTTGCTCCTTTTTTGCAGACAAACAACCGCGCCCGATGCTGACGAATTATTCTTAACTCCCAACACCTTATTAGTATGGGCATTTCTCAACCTAAAGTATCCCTTGCCTGCAGATTCAAAGACCCATTTTTGGACATTGTCATTTTTTGGGGATCCCACCAAAACAAGGCTCCCCTTCTTTCCGAGCGATTTCTTTGCTTGCAACCTTTTTCCCATTGCTAAACTCTTAAGGCAATAAGAACCTGGGCTCAGGGCTGAAGCTGGCTTTAATACAAAGGTCTGCGCTTTGCGATTTGCTTTGTTCTTTGTTGTATTTTTAGCTCGCTTTTTGAGCAAAATGTTCGCTTTGCTTTTTGCCGTAGCCCCTTTGACACTCATCACTTTGCCCGATGCCTTATTGCGAAGCACAAAAGCGCCCTTTTTGGTACGACCAGCAACCCACACCTGCGAGCTTGTATCGCTTTTAGGTCTTTGAACCACTTTTGAATGAGAAACATCGAGGTATTTTCCTGAACGAAGCACATGGATGGTATATTCGTTCTTACTAATATGAGCGAAATAGAACTTTTGAGAAAGCGTGTTTTTCTTAGCCTTAAGTTGAATTTTTGCGCCTGTCTTTGCAGAACTGTTGCCTATGCCAAGAGTGAACTTCTTATTCAGACTTGTTGAGATAGTGTACACCCCATCTTTAATACGTGTACCGCCTGCTCCAGAAACACTCAGAGCTTCAGGCCCGTTATTGTCAGAGAGTTCTGTATCGGCTTCATTAGCTTCAGCCTCCTCATTCTCCTCCTCGTCTAAAAACTCAAGATCCTCATCTGCTTCGTCGTCAAAGAGGTCAGTGTCGGATTCAGCGTTTTCCTCAACATATTCATCGTCTGCGCCCACCTCATAGTCAGGTGTTTCGTCCTCAGAGGGCACAGCCTCAGAAAAAGTAGCGTCTTCAACGTCACTTGAGGCAGCTTCATTGATTTCCTGTGCGAGGGGGTCTATGCTTGCGCCCTCATCGGCATACGCAAGCGGCATGAGGGTAACAGTCAAGCAAAGCGCGACAACGACGCTTATGAGTCGAGAAATGGCTTTTGCAAGGTTGCGCGTCAAGCCCACCACACCGTTCTTAAAGCAAGTTTTTATGACGGTTTGATTATAGCGTTTTTATTTTTGTGAGTTGTTGAAAATCAGGTTACGGGCACGTTTTATCGGCAGACGTTTTAAGAAACTGAATAGATAAACCCGTCAAGGCCCATATCTCCGTTGATGCGCACGCGCGGCAACAGTGCAAGATCATCTCCCTTCTCTACCCTGCCATGCTCGGTGGTAAAGCTGCAGAGAATGTTGGTTTGGCGCACCGCTGCAACTGCGGTGTCGGTATAGTCTCCAAAGGGATAGGCAAACGCTTCCTCGTTTTGAACAATGGGTTGCGCCTTTTTCAAATCCGCAACAATATCATCTTGCGACATCGCACTAATAAGCCCACCATGTCCAATAGTGCCGCCTGGCTTGTGCATGCCGTACGAATGCGATTGGAAGCTGATGTACTCACTCGCGTATTTCTTTACGTTGCGCTTTGCCTTATCCTCGTCAGCGATAAGAAACGAAGTTGCCGGAATCTGATACTTTTCCAACAAGGGTATGCCGTATTTCAAAAAGTTGGGCCGCGCATCATCAAAGGTGAGAATAATGCTGCGTTCAGGCAAGTCAATCTCGCCTTTCACATAGGCATAAAGCTCCTTATAGCTGGGGTAGTAATAGTCCTGCTCAGCAAGATAGGCAAGTTGTGACTCCAGCATGGTGTCTTTGATGTAGTTGCTGGTGAGCTTACTTGGCTGGTCGGTATCGGTGTACACATAGTGATACATAAGCACGGGAACACCCTTGGTGTTCGGCACAAAATCACTACTTGCAAGTACCTCAACCGTTCTTACTTTAGTGTGCTGGCCGCCCTTTTTATTGGACGCGTGATAAGTAATCTCGTAGGTTCCTGGCGTACTCGTATCAACCGTACCCGCAATCTCAAGTGTTTTTGCAAGGTTGCCCTCTTTGCGGTCGACGGCATGACAACCAGACTCGATATACGGTTGGCCTTGCTTTACTAAGGTATGTTGGCTGCCATTAAGGTTCATAACAATTTGTGGGTCATTTACGCCAGGCTGCCCGCTGCTGGCCGCATTCCCCGAGCCTGCCTGTGCTTCAGGGGTTAAAGAGTCAGATATTTCCGTGTCAAAAGTAGGAGCACTCGATGATGCGGGAGAAGGAGGAGTAGCGTTCTTTTCAAAGAAGCCCAAAGATGACAAACCTATCGCAAGGCCCGCACAACCCAAAAGGCAAACTGCACCCAAGGCAAGAGCAATTCTTTTGCGCCCACTGCTGGCAGTTTTGGTGCGAGAATACGTGCGAGCATCTCTTGTGCTTTGAGGTCTGCGCGCAGCAACAGGCTCTCTGCGGCTTACGTGGCTCGCACGTCTCGCAGCAGACGGTGCATCTGGCTCTCTCCTGTTAGTTCGATACGACACAGTACTCCCCCTGCGCGTCAAGGTCTACCGTAAGTTTAGCACCTTCGGCAATCTCTCCGGCGACAATTTTATTAGCGAGCAAATCAACAACATTGCGCTGGATAAGACGCTTTAGGGGTCGCGCTCCATAAATGGGGTCAAAGCCGTCGATGGCAAGTTGCTCAACCACCGCAGGACTTACCTCAATACTGATGCGCTTATCGTCAAGACGTTTTTTGAAATCAGCAAGTTGCAGCTCAACAATAGCGTCGATGTTTTCCATGCCCAGTGCGTGAAAAATGATAATGTCGTCTATGCGATTGAGAAACTCGGGTCTAAAGGTTGCGCGGAGCGCCTCGTCAATACCGCGTTCAAGCTGCTTGTTGTCCTCGTCAAATAAAGGAGCATCTTGCGCCGCCTTGTTCTTGCTCCCCTTGCCAGAACCTTTGTTAGCACCCTTACCGCCAGCAATAGGGCCAAGGTCAACACCCTTATCCTCAAGGTAGTCGCTTACCTCATCGACCATCTCGCCGACCATGCCCTTCATGCCGCCACCGGCACTCATGCTTGCGGCAATATCGCCTTTGTCGCCCGAAAGCGCAGGATTCATCACGCTTAAGCCGTCTGCGCCGTGCAGGTTGAACTCGCGAATAAACTGCGAGCCTACGTTACTCGTCATAATAATAATGGCATTCTTGAAGCTTACCGCCCGCCCTTGCCCGTCGGTCAAACGGCCGTCGTCAAACACCTGCAAGAGGATATTAAATACGTCAGGGTGAGCCTTTTCAACCTCATCGAGAAGCACCACGCTGTAGGGGCGGCGGCGAACTGCCTCGGTGAGTTGTCCGCCCTCGTCGTAACCAACGTATCCGGGAGGAGCACCAATAAGCCGCTGAACCGAAAACTTTTCCATGTATTCGCTCATATCGATACGCACCATTGCGCGCTCATCGTCAAAAAGCAAAGCTGCGAGTGTTTTTGCTAGCTCCGTTTTTCCCACACCCGTTGGCCCAAGGAACAAAAAGGTACCAATAGGTTTGTTGGGATCAGAAAGCCCTGCGCGCGAGCGACGAATGGCACCTGCCACCGCAGCAACTGCCTCGTCTTGCCCCACCACCCGTTTATGCAAATCGTCCTCAAGGTGTATCAGCTTTTCGAGCTCACCTTGCATCATTTTGCTTACGGGAATGCCCGTCCACGTGCTTACCACTACGGCAATTTCTTCTTCGGTAACTTCCTCTTTGAGCAGGCTTTCTTGCTCTTCTCGGCTTTCGAGCTGTTCGGTTACCGTGGCAAGTTCAGCCTCAAGCTCAGGTATACGTCCGTACCGTAACTCACTGGCAAGCTGAAGCTCACCTTCGCGCGTGGCGCGTTCGCACTCAATCTGCGCTTGGTCAAGGTCGGCTTTTAGTTGCTGGACGCGCACAATGACGTCTTTCTCATTTGACCAAACTGCCTTTTTTCCGTCAAGCGTTTCTTGCATTTGAGAAATATCTTTTTGCAAGGCTTCAAGACGCTGCTTACTTGCAGCATCAGATTCTTTAAGCAGAGCCTGTTCCTCAATTTGCATTTGCACCAGCTGGCGTTCAAGTAAGTCAATTTCTTCGGGCATGGAGTCAATCTCAATGCGCAGACGGCTGGCCGCCTCGTCCATTAAATCTATGGCCTTATCGGGCAAGAAGCGGTCTGAGATATAGCGGTTTGATAGCTCAGCCGCTGCAACCAGGGCGGCATCGGTGATGCGCACGCCGTGATGTATTTCGTACTTTTCTTTGAGCCCTCGCAGGATAGAAATGGTGTCCTCAACGTTGGGCTCACTTACCATGACTGGCTGAAAACGCCGCTCAAGCGCAGCATCTTTTTCAACATATTTGCGATACTCATCGAGCGTGGTAGCACCAATGGCATGAAGTTCGCCACGCGCAAGAGCTGGCTTGAGCATATTGCCTGCATCAAGTGAGCCGTCGCCACCCGTACCTGCACCCACAATCGTGTGCAACTCATCAATGAACAAAATAATGCGTCCGGCAGCCTCTTGGACTTCGCGCAAGACTGCTTTGAGTCTATCCTCAAACTCACCGCGATATTTTGCACCAGCAATCATGGCTGCTATATCAAGCGCAACAATGTCGCGGTCTTTAAGAGAACTCGGTACATCGCCTGCAACAATGCGCTGCGCCAAACCTTCAACAATGGCAGTCTTGCCCGTGCCTGGCTCACCAATAAGGACCGGATTGTTTTTGGTACGACGGCTCAAGACCTGAATGGTACGCCGCACTTCCTCAGAGCGCCCAATTACTGGGTCAAGCTTGCCAGCACGTGCTGCCTCGGTAAGGTTGCGTCCGTATTGCTCAAGAACCTCAAACTGAGGTTTTGAATCTTGATCGGTTACCCGCGCCGTACCACGCAAATCGCTGTACGCTTGCTCAAGGCGCTCAGGAGTAATGCCGGCAACAGTAAGTGCCTTGCCTGCAGCACCCTTGTCGCCCGCCAAGGCAATAAGTACGTGCTCGGTGGTAACAAAGCTGTCCTGCATTTTTGAAGACATCTTCTCAGCTTCGTTAATAACAGAAAGCAGGCGCTGCGACGGAACAGCCATGGGTACGTTTGATACTTTGGGTGCCGCCTCGATTGCCTCGTTTATGGTGTTTGCTAGAGCCTCTGGCGCACCACCAGCGCGCTCAATAATGCTTGCAATGTTGGTCTCGCGCGCATCAAGCAGAGCCTTGAGCATATGCTCTGGCTCAATGGTACCGCTTTGTGCGTCTGCGGCAACGCCCATAGCTTCTTGGAAAATTTCTTGGGTGCTTACCGCCCATTTATCTGGTCGCATGGCTCACTCCTTTGTAAAACTTAGTAAAACACAGCGCGTTTGCTCAGCCAAGCTAACTTGCCCAGCCAAACTAATTTTGAAGTTAACCTTCAAAAAGCTGGATCGCATTTCTTTGCACGTGCACCAGTGCGGTTATTTGCTCGCGCATTTCATGCTCGTGTAGACGTTCTTGCATCTTGCGCGTTCTTCGTTGAGCGCCCAAGAGCTCTTTCTCACGTTCATCAAGACGTTTTTGGAGGTCAAGAATACGCAAAACACCGGCGAGATTGATGCCCTCTGCCGTCAGCTGGGCTATAAGCTCAAGTTGATCAATATCCGCCTGTGAATACAGACGTGTGTTGCCGGCAGAGCGTTGCGGGTTTACCAAACCCTTAGTTTCATACACACGTAGCGTTTGCGGGTGCATGCCAGCTAACTCGGCAGCAACACTTATCATATATAAAGGACGTTCGCGATCGCCTGTCATCAACATCACGCTCCTTTGGTACTTTCAACGGTTGGAAAACTCGGACGAAGTTCATTAGGATCATCTGCGCTTGCGTAAGCCTCAAGAGCTGCTGTTTGTTCCTCGTTCAGATTTTTGGGAACAACAATATGTATGCGCGCCTTTAAGTCGCCAGAGCTTTCATTTTTACTGCGCGCGCGTGGCGCGCCCTTACCCTTGATAACTAACACGGCATCCTCTTGGGTTCCCTTAGGAACACGCAGTTTAACCTTGCTGCCGTCAGGAGCAGGAACAACAATGGACGCACCAAGAGCAGCTTCTGCAAAAGAAACCGGCAAATCAAAGAGGACATCTGCTCCTTGACGGGTATAGAGCTCATGAGGCTTGAGCTTGAGCGTTACGATAAGATCGCCATTGGCTCCACCCTTTTTGCCCGCGCCCCCTTTGCCCTTGTAGCGAAGCTTGCTATCATCAACGGCACCCTTGGGCACCTTGATGGCGAGCTGTTGCGTACGCTTGGTCTTTCCTTCGCCCGTGTTGAGCGTTACGCGTTTCTCGGCACCCGCAAAAGCCTCATCAAAACTAACCTCAAGCGTTACCTTGACATCGCGCCCACGGGCTTTCATCTCGGGGAAATCCCACTGAGTGCCAAAAGCACCCTCGCCTGAGCGCATGCTTTCAAAAATGCTGCCCCAGGCACCCATGTCGCCAAAATCAGTGACCGTTTGCCAGTTGCCCTGTTGCCCACGTCCGCCCCAGGCACCACCTGCAGCTCCGCCAGCAAAACCACCGTACTTGAGAAAGACATCGTATTCCTCACGTTTTTTTGCGTCTGAGAGCGTGTCGTAGGCCTCGCTTATTTCCTTAAACTGAGCCTCATCGCCACCAGCATCAGGGTGGTGTTTGCGCGCGAGCTTTTTGAACGATTTTTTTATTTCGTCGAGGGAAGCAGAACTTCCCACGCCAAGTATGTCGTAATAGTTTTTATCTGTTGCTGCCATTCTGCCTCACACCTCCTTGTTTTTGGGCTTATCGCCGTTGGCAAAATCTATTTTTTTGAAACTACAACTGTGGCAGGACGCAAAAGCTTGCCTGCCATTTCGTATCCTTTTTGGTAGACCTCGCACACCGTATCCTCGTCAAGCGAAGCATCTTCCACGGTACCAACCGCACTGTGGACGTTTGCATCAAAGGCCTCGCCCACGGGATTGAGTACCGCTACGCCTTCCTTTTTAAGAAGTTCCTCAAGCTTGGCATAAACCGCCTGGATGCCTTCTTTTAGAGCGTCCTCGCTTGCGGTGTCGCTGTGTTCAATGGCGCGCTCAAGGTCATCAACAATGGGCAAAAGCCGCTCGACCAAATGTCCCGCTGCCCGTCCACGCTCAGCTTGACGCTCCAAGGTAGTGCGCTTGCGGAAGTTATCCCACTCGGCTTGCAGGCGCACGTAACGGTCTTGCAGGTCGCGTGCCGTTGTCTGCGCCATTGCAAGTTCGTCGAGGGGCTCATCGAGAGGCTCAGCACTTTCGAGTGCGTTTTCGGGTTCGTTTTCGAGTTCTGCGGTTTCGGACTCGTTGGGTTGCTCACCCTCGCTAGGCTGCTCGTCCACGCCATCAGCCTCGTCTGCACCAGAGCTCTCAAGGGCATCTCTATCCCCTAAGAACTCGGCACCTGCTTCATCTACCTGTTCAGCGAGAAACTCGTTGATCTCCTCGCTATCAGTTTTTTGTTTTCGTGTCATATTAGTCACCTTACTACGCTCGTCACCTTATTTGCTTTCCTCGTCCTCAATGACCTCGTAGTCGGCCTCAATGGTATCGCCATCGCCTGAACCTGCTTCGCCCTCTGAAGCCTCAACGCCCTCGCCGCCGTCGCCTTCGGCAGCCTGCATATCTTGGTACACAATCTCACCAATCTTGTAGCTTGCCGTCTGAAGTGCCTCAGTTTTAGCGCTAATCTCGTCCATGTCGCTACCCTCAAGAGCAGTCTTAAGCTCATCTATGGCAGCGGTAACGGTTTCCTTGACGTCCTCAGGCACTTTCTCGCCCAAATCGGTCATGCTTTTCTCGGTTGCGTAAATGAGGCTGTCTGCAGTGTTGCGCACCTCAACTTCTGCCTTGCGAGCAGCGTCCTCAGAGGCATGCTCCTCGGCATCTTTTACCATACGATCGACTTCATCATCAGAGAGAGCCGTTGAGCCAGAGATGGTAATTTGTTGTTCTTTGCCCGTGCTTTTATCCTTAGCGCTTACGTTGACGATGCCGTTTGCGTCGATGTCAAAAGTAACCTCTACTTGCGGAATACCGCGTGGTGCTGGCGCAATGCCGCCGAGCTGGAACTTACCAAGCGTTTTGTTGCCGGCAGCCATCTCGCGCTCGCCTTGCAAGACGTGAATCTCAACAGTTGTTTGCCCATCGGCAGCGGTTGAGTAAATCTCTGTTTTTTTGGTAGGAATGGTAGTGTTGCGCTCAATCATGCGCGTCATAACGCCACCCATGGTTTCTACGCCTAGCGAAAGCGGCGTAACGTCCAAAAGCAAAATGCCTGAAACGTCACCTGCAAGCACGCCGCCTTGAATGGCTGCGCCGAGCGCTACTACCTCGTCAGGGTTAACTGACATGTTGGGGTCTTTGCCCGTAAGCTTCTTAACCAGCTCTTGGACAGCTGGCATACGCGTAGAACCACCAACGAGAATAACCTCTGAAAGATCACCCATAGAAATGCCTGCATCCTTCATGGCAGACTCGACTGGTTTTTTGCAACGCTGGAGCAAATCATCGGTGCTTTTCTCAAACTCTGCACGAGTAAGCGAATAGTCAAGGTGCTTAGGACCATCTGCATCGGCGGTAATAAACGGAAGGTTAATGTTGGTCTGCTGCGTTGAGCTGAGTTCCATCTTGGCTTTTTCGGCAGCCTCTTTAAGACGCTGGAGAGCCATTTTGTCTGCACGCAGGTCAATGCTGGTGTCAGCTTGGAACTTGTCAGCCAGCCAGTTGATAACGCGCTGATCCCAGTCATCTCCACCAAGGTGATTGTCGCCGTTGGTAGAAAGAACCTCAAAAACTCCTTCTGAAAGCTCAAGGATTGAAACGTCAAAGGTTCCGCCGCCAAGGTCAAAAATGAGCACCTTCTCGTCGCTTCCGCCTTTATCAAGACCGTAGGCAAGCGCCGCGGCTGTGGGCTCGTTTACAATGCGCAAAACCTCAAGTCCAGCAATACGTCCGGCATCCTTGGTTGCCTGACGCTGAGCATCATTGAAGTATGCGGGCACGGTGATAACCGCCTGCGAGATAGTTTCGCCCGTGTATTTTTCTGCATCACCCTTAAGCTTTTGCAAAACCATTGCGCTGATTTCTTCAGGGGTAAAGTCTTTGCCGTCAATGTCAACCTGTACACGTCCATCTTTTCCGCTTTTTACCGCGTATGAAATAGTGGTGCGCTCAGCTTTGGTTTCGCCAAAACTACGTCCCACAAAACGCTTGATGGACGAAACCGTGTTTTCTGGGTTGGTAACCGCCTGATTTTTGGCAGCCTTACCCACCACGCGCTCGCCATCTTTGCGAAAGCCAACCACACTTGGGGTAGTGCGATCGCCCTCAGCGTTAACAACAATGGTGGGCTCGCCGCCCTCCATAACCGCCATCGCTGAATTAGTAGTTCCTAAATCAATTCCCAATATCTTTGCCATTGTTCTGTTCCTTTCTTTCGTGCTTTTTTGTTATTTTTTCTTAGTCGATACCGTTGTTTGTGCTGGCAGGTGTTCGGTTTGTTCGCCAAACTTTACGCTCTCGCAGTGATTCCTCTGCTGTCCTGCCTCTTTTTTTTTGCAGGCACATTGTGTGAGCGTGTCTTTCCTGTGTTATCCACAGAAACAATCAGCACGGCTCCTATAATAAAACCTAAGTCCCTCTATATCAAGTTTTGTCACTGAATTGTTGACAAATCTCTTAGCGCACACCTTGGACAAAAAAGCAGGAGCCGCAAACGCAGCCCCTGCATAAGTAGTTCTTTGCGCGTCTCACTTGAGAGCAGAAAGTATTAGTTCTGTCAGCTACAGCACTTTGATAATATCCCCCACCCGCTCCTTGCAATCCCCAAAGAGCATGGACGTGTTCTCCTTAAAGAAGAGCGGATTTTGTACGCCAGCATATCCGGTTGCCATCGAGCGCTTGAACACAACTACGTGCTCAGCGTTCCACACCTCAAGCACGGGCATGCCAGCGATAGGTGAGGAAGGCTCATCAAGGGCAGCAGGATTAACCGTGTCGTTAGCGCCAATTACTAACACGACATCGGTATCGGAGAAGTCCTCGTTAATCTCGTCCATTTCAAGCACGATATCATAGGGAACTTTTGCCTCTGCGAGCAGCACGTTCATGTGTCCTGGAAGTCTGCCTGCAACAGGGTGAATGCCAAAGCGCACCTTTACACCACGCGCCCTGAGCTTGGACGTAAGGTCGGCAACGGTGGCTTGAGCTTGAGCGACCGCCATGCCGTAGCCGGGAGTTATGACAACACTTGAGGCATTTTTGAGAGCTTCGGCGGTTTCTGCAGCGCTAATTTCTCGGTGTGAGCCATAATCTTTTGCCTCGCCTACAACCGCCCCGTCACTGCCAAAGCCACCCGCAATAACCGAAATGAACGAACGGTTCATCGCCTTACACATGATGTAAGAAAGGTAGGCACCACTTGAGCCCACCAAAGCACCCGTGATAATAAGCAAGTTATTGCCGAGCGTAAAGCCCACTGCTGCTGCAGCCCAGCCCGAATATGAGTTGAGCATGGATACCACAACGGGCATATCTCCCCCGCCAATGCTTGCCACCAGATGGATACCCAAGAGCAGGGCAAGTATGGTTGCTGCGCTGAGCAGGAGGAGTCCCACTGACCCTTGGGGGAGCAGAATGAAGAGTACCGTTAGCACCGCAAAAATCACCAGAGCCGCAAGGTTCAAGAAGTTGCGTGCTGGCAGCATAAGCGGAGCCGATTTTATCCGTGCAGAGAGTTTCAAAAATGCCACAATGGAGCCCGTAAAAGTAACCGCTCCGATAAAGACACCGATGATAAGCTCACCAGAATGTACGGGATCAAAATGCTCTGCGGCACTTGCGTGCAAATACGACACCCAGCCCACAAACACCGCTGCCAAACCAACAAAGGAGTGAAACAGGGCTATAAGCTGGGGCATTCCCGTCATCTCAACCCTAAAGGCACGCAGCAAACCAATGGCAGCACCAATCAGCATAGCAACGAGAATGACAATAAAAGCCCATGAGGGAGCAGGAGAGTTTATAAAGGCTGTTGCGGCACCGGCCTCACTCTCAGAGCCCAGAGTTGCTGTCACGCCAAGCACCGTACCCAAAATCACAAAAATAAGGGCGAGTGCCATGCCGAGAATGCCGAGCAGGTTGCCCCGCTGACTTGTTTCGTGTTTTGAAAGCCCCGCAAGAGCAAGAATGAATAAAATGCCCGCAATAATATATGAGCCACTCACCAAGGATGTGGGAAGAGCACTCAGTACAGCAAGAGTTCCGCTACTCATTACTCTCCCCCTTTCTTAAACATTTTGAGCATTCGTTGCGTGACCGCAAAACCGCCAAAGACGTTGATGGAGGCGAGCAGTATGCCCAAAACAGAAAGGATAAGAATGGGCAGATTGGCACCACCAAACGCCGGAACAGCTTCGTCGATGAAGGTCATTCCGGCAAGGCAGCCAACAATAATAATGCCCGAGATAGCATTAGTAACGCTCATAAGCGGCGTGTGAAGCGAATGGGCAACGTTTCCAATGACGTAAAACCCAATCACCACCGAGAGTGCAAATACCAAAAAACCACTAACCAGCTGAATCGGCGTTATTGTGAACAAGGCAAGCAGGGCCAAGGCACATACCGCAAGGAGCGCATAGGTAAAGCGTTTGTCCAGAGGTTTTTTAGTTTCTTTGGAGGCAGGCACAAGCGCCTCTCTTTGAGCTGCTGATGCAGTCGTGGCGCTGGGAATAGCGGAGGGCCCAGCAGAGGGAGCAGCCGAAACTTTTACCTCAGGTGGCGGCCAGGTAACCTCGCCTTTATCGGCAACCAGCATGCCGCGCTGAACCACATCGTCCAAATCTAAGGTAAGTTCACCATTTTTTTCAGGCGTAATAAGTTTTATCAAGTTCACGATATTTTGGCTAAAGAGCTGCGATGCCTGCGTAGGCAAGCGCCCCGGAAGGTCGGTATAGCCAATGATTTTTACGTCGTTTTCTGTGGTAACTATTTTGTCGGGCACAGAACCCTCAACGTTTCCACCCGCTTCTGCAGCCATGTCAACAATAACCGAGCCGGGCTTCATGGTAGCAACCATCTCTTTGGTGATAAGACGAGGAGCGGGGCGGCCCGGTATGAGCGCCGTGGTGATGATAATGTCAACGTCTTTTGCCTGCTCGGCATACATGCGAGCGGCGGCGGCGGCATAGTCCTCACTCGCCTCTTTTGCGTAGCCGTCAGATGATTTCTGGCTTTCTGCCTCAACACCTACAAACTCAGCACCGAGAGATTCTACTTGCTCGGCAACTTCTGCACGAATGTCGGTTGCCCGCACGATGGCGCCCAGGGAACTTGCCGTTCCCACTGCTGCAAGGCCAGCAACTCCCGCACCAGACACAAATACCTTGGCAGGTGGCACTTTTCCGGCAGCAGTTACTTGTCCGGTAAAAAATGAACCAAAGACATTTGCTGCCTCAATAACCGCTTTGTAGCCGCCGATATTTGCCATGGAAGATATAACGTCGAGCGACTGTGCGCGAGAAATGCGCGGTACGCTGTCCATGGCAAGTACGGTAATGCCCGCAGCGGCAAGTTTTTCTAAAAGCTCGGGGTTTCTCGGCGCACCAATAAGGCTTATGAGATAGGAGCCCTTTTTCATCGCAGCTATTTCTGCAGAGGTGGGCTCGTTTATCTTGACAACAATGTCTGAGGCCCACACCTCAGCACGGTTTCCTATTTTTGCGCCAGCCTGAACGTAGTCTGCATCAGGAAAGGCTGCGTGCGCGCCCGCACCACCTTCAACCAACACCTCGTACCCTAACTTTATGAGCTGGGCTACCGATTTAGGCGTGGCAGCAACACGTGTTTCTTGTTGTTTGGATTCCTGAGGAATACCAATTTGCATCTGTTCTCCGTTTCGTAGGTTTATTTGTCTCTTGCACCGCACAGCAAAGCTCCGTAAAAACCAGTTGCTTGGCTTGCGCAAACTTGGCTTGCGCAAAAATACTCATATACGTGCAGACATTATACTAACAAAATCTGAGCAGGACGTTGAGCAGATTTGCGTTGATTATGGGGTTGTTGGTGCAATCTCTGGACTATTCTGGTCTCTTGTGCGCTATTGTGCGTTGGCAGCAAAAATTACCGAAACCGTTGTGCCGGTTTCTGGAGAACTGGTGAGCGAAAGCTCCGCGCCATGATACGCCGCAGCATGCTTAACAATGGAAAGTCCCAACCCTGTGCCACCAGTTTCGCGCGAACGTGTTTTGTCGACCCTAAAGAACCGCTCAAAAACACGCTCTTGGTATTCAGGAGCGATGCCAATGCCGGTGTCGGTAACGCTCAAAACCACGTTTTCTTTTTGCTGTGCCACCTCAACCGCTACCGAGCCACCTGCTTTGTTGTAGCGAATGGCATTCTCACATAGGTTATATACCATGCTGCTGAGAATGCGCTTTGAGCCCCGCACGAGCAGCTCTGGCTCACTTTTAAGACTCACGCTTACGTTGTGTTGGTCGGCAAACGGCGTGAGACGATAAATGCAATCAGAAGCAAGTTTGTCCAAATCAACAAGCTCAATGCGCTCATCGCCTCGCAGCTCTGAGACACCCTGCTCCTCGCTACCACGCCGCTCATCGGTAAAGGTTGCTTCCTCCTCATCAAGCTGAGAGATTATGAGTATGTCCTCAACGAGTTCCTGCATGTGCTCGGCCTCACTAAAAATGAGTCCGGCAAAATGCTGCGTGTCTTCGGCGCGAGCCTGTCCGCTTTGCATGAGTTCAGCATAGCCAGAAATAACCGTCAAGGGCGTTTTAAGTTCGTGAGAAACATTGGCGGTAAACTCACGACGTGTGGCAAGTCCCTCTTTTGCTTGCGTTGCAATGCGCCGTTTTTGCTCGTCCATACGCTCAAGCAAGGGCGTTGCCTCATCGTAGACTTTGTTGGTAAGCGGCTCGTCAAGATTGAGTGTAAGCAGCGGAGCTGCAATGCGACGGGCGAGGCGGCGGGCTATAAGCGCAGCTATCAGCGCAGTGGCAACAAGAACCAACAGCGCGGGAACAAGCAGCCCTCTGAGAGCAGAAAGTGCATTGTTTTGAGTGGCGGCAAGTCGCAGCACGGTGCCATCATCAAGCTGTGTTGCGTGGTAGTACGTTACTTCTCCTAATGTTGATGAGAGCCGTTTAGCAGTGCCTGCTCCACTCTTGTGCGCTGCTATGACCTCGGGGCGATTGCTGTGGTTTTCTGTGGCAACCACACCATCTATACCGCTGTCATAAAGTACTGCTCCTTGCTCGTCAATCCACGTAACCCTAAGATTTTTGGTTGCAAAGCTGGGCATGAGTGCTGCTCGCTTAGCGTCGTCTGTGGCTTTGAGTGTCTGCACAAACGCAGTAGCCTCCGTACTAAGCTCCGTTTGTTTTTCTCGCTCCAATGCTTGAACAAGTATCAGACTCATCACAAGCACACAAATAAGTTCGGTTACAAACGCAACCAGAAAAATAATGCGAAAGATTCGACTTGTAAGTGAGGGCACTTCCCTGTCTGTAGGCGCCACTTTATCTAAGGGCATAAGCCTACCGCTCCTTACTTGCATCAGAATCTTTGCACGCACGATAACCAACGCCGCGCACGGTTTCGATTATCTTGGCAGCCTTACCAAGTTTTTGCCGCAGCGTTTGAATGTGAACGTCAACGGTGCGTGTGTTGCCCTCAAAGGTCCAACCCCAAATGCTCTCAAGCAGATGCTCCCGGGTAAATACCAAATCGGGGTTTGCCATCAAAAAGCTGAGTAACTCAAACTCCTTATAAGTGAGGCTAATAGCCTGATCTGCAACGGTAACACGATGCTTGCCCGGCGAAAGCACTACTGAACCAATCTTTAGTTCATCTTTTTGCTGAGCGTTTTCTTGCTTATTGCTCGCACCGCGGCGCAACAAAGCGTTGGCGCGCGACACCAGCTCCATCATGCCAAAAGGTTTGCTAAGGTAATCATCAGCTCCGCTATCGAGTCCCGTTACTACGTCGTATTCGGTGCTGCGGGCGGTTATCATCATAATAGGCAAGTCGCGTGTTTTTTCTTGAGAACGCAAGGTGTTGAGTATGGCGAGGCCATCTTGTTCGGGCAGCATAATGTCAAGCAAAACAGCATCGGGCATTTGAGTTCTGCAGGCCTCAAAGAATCCTCGTGATGAGGGAAACCCTTGGGCTTCAAGTCCGTTTTGTTCGAGTGCATACACAGCGAGATTACGGATATTCTCGTCATCTTCCACGTAGTAAATCAAACTACCTGCCCGCCTTTCCCTCATTTGCCGCTCGTTCGGTTGTTGCCCGTTCGTTTGTCGTGCTCATTTGCTGTGCGCCCGCTTGCCGTGCGCCTCTGTCGCCGTATTGTGCGTTGCGTTTATTTGCCCCGACCGCACAGCCCTAGCCCAGAATCTCACCCTTATAATAACCTGTTATTGAGTATTCTACCCATTCGGCGATGTTTTCGGCGTGGTCGCCTATGCGCTCAAAGTATTTTGCAATCATAAGACGGTCTATAGCTACCTCACTCAAAGTTTCATCATGGCGAATCAGTTTGATGAGTTCTTTGCGCACTGCCATAAAAAGCTCATCTACGTGAGAATCTTGTTCCATAACTCGGTGAGCAAAATCAACATCGCGATTGACAAAAGAGTTGATGGCATCAATGACCATGGTGGTGGTTGCTTCTGCAAGCTCGGGCAAATGCCCCACCTCAGAACTCAAAAGCGGAACCTTTGAGGCAAGAACAATCTCACAAATGTCTGACGCCTGGTCGCCAATGCGCTCCATGTCGCTAATCATTTTGAGCGCAGCAGAAATAGTTCTTAAGTCGCGCGCAACGGGTTGCTGCTGCAGCAAAAGCTTAATGCAGAGGCTTTCAATGTCACGTTCCTTGCGATTAATCTGCTCGTCTGAATCTATGATACGCCGTGCCTTGCGCTTGTCATTATTGGTAAGCGCAAAAGTTGCGCCCTTAAGTGACCGCTCAATAAGCGAGCCCATTTTGAGCATTTCTTTATTAAGCACTTTAAGTTGTTCGTCAAAATGAAGTCGTGGAGTCATTTGCTTTACCTTTCCTGTTTATGTTTCGCACTGGTTCAGGCGTTGCTGCTGCAGCTGGCCCAATCATCTACTATCCAAAACGTCCCGTAATATAGTCCTCGGTGCGCTTGTCTTGCGGCATCGAGAAAAGCTTGTCGGTTTTATCAAACTCTACCATCTCGCCCAAAAGGAAAAAGGCTGTTTTGTCTGAGATACGTGCTGCCTGTTGCATATTGTGCGTAACGATAACAATGGTGTAGCGCTCCTTAAGCTCCAGAGCCAAGTCCTCAATTTTTGCCGTTGAGATAGGATCAAGCGCAGAGGTGGGCTCGTCCATGAGTAGTACCTCAGGCTCAACCGCCAGCGCACGTGCTATGCACAAACGCTGCTGTTGTCCGCCCGAAAGCCCTAAGGCGTTTCTTTTAAGACGGTCTTTGAGCTCGTCAAAAATTGCAGCGTCTCGTAAAGATTTTTCAACTATATCATCAAGTTCTGATTTTCTTTTGATGCCGTGCGTTCGCGGACCAAAGGCAATGTTGTCATACACACTCATGGGGAATGGATTGGGTTTTTGGAACACCATGCCTACCCGCTTGCGCAGCAGGTTTACGTCCATGGAACGTGAGAAAATATCCTCACCATCGAGCAAAACCGTGCCCGTTATGCGACAACCCTCAACAAGATCATTCATGCGGTTGAGCGTTTTTATGAGCGTCGACTTGCCACAACCCGACGGGCCGATAAAGGCGGTTATCTCATTGGGGCGAATCTCCATAGAAACACTGTAGAGTGCTTGAAAGCTGTCGTAAAACAAATCGAGATTTCGAATGGATATAGTCGAGCCCTCATCGGTGAGCTCAAGAGGCTCTCCGGCAGGAAGCACAACGGTGTTGGCTGCAAGGGCCTTTTTGGAAGCAAGCACCTTGTTAGCTGCAACCGCCTTGTCGGGTCGAGCCGTCTTGCTGGCTGTAGGCATCTTTTTGGGAGCAAGCGTTTTTTGGGCAGCCGTCGTCTTGCTGGCTGCAGACGTTTTGCTGGCTGCAGGAGTCGTTTTTTTTGTGCGATCTCGGGTGTCTGTTTTTGCAATCATGATTCTTTTCCTTTGGCGAACTTACGGGCTACCAGAGCAGAAAGCGTGTTTATAAGTAATACGATAATCAGCAGAACTACTGCTGTTGCGTAGGTTTTGTCGGTATGAAAACCCTCGCTTGCTAAGACGTACATATGCACGCTGAGGGTACGTGATGAATCAAAAAGTCCTGAGGCAATTTCAGGTACGCTGCCGGCAGTATATATGAGCGCAGCACTCTCGCCCACAATACGCCCGATGCCCAAAATGATTCCTGCAAGAATGCCCGGCATGGCAGAAGGGAGCAAGATGCGAAACACGGTACGCAACCGTCCCGTTCCAAGACCAAACGAACCCTCTCGATACGTATCGGGCACGGCTTTGAGGGCTTCTTCGGTGGTGCGCATGATAATAGGCAAAATCATAATAGCGAGCGTAAAGGCTCCGGCAATAAGGCTCATGCGCCAGCCCAACGCCGTTACAAAAAAGAGCAAGCCAAACAGACCATACACAATAGAGGGAATCCCCGTAAGAGTTTCCGCCGTAATACGTATGAAGCCCACCAGCTTATTGCCACGACCCGTGTACTCAACAAGGTAAATGGCTGAGCAAAGGCCGAGCGGAACTGCAATCGCAAGACTGAGTGCCGTCATAAAAAGCGTGTTAATGAGTGCGGGCATGAGCGAAACGTTATTTGAGTTATATTTGAGCTCAAAAAGCTCTGGAGTAATATGAGGGATACCCATGATGAGAATATACCCAACAATGAACAAGAGGACCCCTACCGTAATGAGGGCTCCTAGATAAACCAGCAAGCGGAGAAATAATCCGCTGAGTTTAGAACGAACTTGCGGGTTTGAGAGCGGGTTTTTGCTTCTCATAGCTTTGCCCTCCGCTTCAAAAGACTAAAGAGCAAGTTGATAAGCAAAATAAACACAAAGAGAACAACGGCAGTCGCTATAAGTGCCCCGCGGTGTAAGTCGGCAGCATAGCCCATCTCCAAAACAATGTTTCCAGTAAGCGTACGTACGCCGTCGAATACACTTGATGGTAGACGTACTTGATTGCCGATAATCATAACCACTGCCATGGTTTCGCCAATGGCACGCCCTACTCCCAAAATAACCGCCGCCATAACCCCTGAGGTTGCAGCGGGCAATACGATGCGAAACACACAACGTTCGTGTGCCGCACCAAGAGCCAAGGCGCCTTCATAATAGTGCTCTGGAACAGCATCAAGTGCCGCTTTTGACACCGTTATGATGGTGGGCAAAATCATAATGCCCAATATGATGGCAGCAGTAAGAATGCTCATACCCTGCACACCAAAGAGATCTCGGATGAGCGGAACGAGCACTACCAAACCAAAGAAGCCATAGACAACCGAGGGTATTCCTGCCAAGAGCTCAACTCCCGGAAGAATGACCTTAGCAAGACGGCGTGAAGCAAAGCGAGAGAGAAAGAGTGCACACAGTAACCCGAGAGGAACACCTAAAATGAGAGCGCCCGCAGTTACGTACAGGCTCCCCACAATCATAGTCAATATGCCAAATTGCTCAGCTGAGGGGCGCCACTCGGTGGTAAAGAGGAAGTCAAAAAGCCCAATCTCCGCAATGGCTGGAATGCCATTTATGAAAAGAAAAACACAGATGAGAGCCACCGCCAGTATGCATACGCACGCGGCAATGGCAAAGAGCACGTGCGCCACTCTCTCGAGTAACGCACGTGCATGCACTGTAGTTTTCTCTTGGGCCATAAGTGCTAGCTCTCCGTAAAGGTATCTCTACAAACGCATCTTGGTAAGCGTGTGCTCTCGATACGACTTAGAGAGCAGACCAATCGGTAGTGTCACCAAGGAAGATTTTAGTAACTTGCTCTTTGGTAAGAGCGCTCAGGCCACGGTTGTTGTTGACAATAACCGCAATGCCGTCGATAGCGATGCTCGTTGGCGTAAGGCCACCCTCAAGCTCGGAATCCTTGAGCTCACGTGAAGACATTCCAATGTCGCAAACACCGTCAATAGCATTGCTCATGCCGGTTGAGGAATCGCTTTGGTTAATCTCAATGCTTACACCACTGTTAGCAGCCTCATAGGCTTCTTTCAGTTTTTCCATAACGGGCGTAACTGAAGATGAGCCAGCAACTACAACCTTGCCGCTTGCGCCATTGCTTGCATAAGCAGCAGCAGCCTCGTCAATAGCGATGTACTTGTTATCAGCGATAACAGCCTGACCTTCTGCGCTCATAATAAAGTTCATGAAGTCCTGCGCAGCGTCGCTTACGTCACTCTTGGTAGCAATAATGAAGGGACGAGAAATTGCATACGCACCACTCTTGACGTTCTCTGCAGTTGCAGCGCAGCCGTCAATGTCAAGGGCGGTTACGTCTGAGTTAAGCGAACCAAGCGAAATGTAGCCGATAGAGTTAACATCGCCTGCAACCGTGGTCATCATAACCGACGTTGAGTTGGTGATAACTGCAGCAGAGGTGGTTGCATCAACCTTCTTGCCGTCTTTATCCTCAAACTGTACCTCAAAAAGCTCAACGAACGCACCACGTGTGCCAGAGCCGTCCTCGCGGCTCACTACGTTGATAGCACCAGTGAGGGCAGCTGAGTCTGCGCCAGCTTGCTCCCCTGCTTGCTCGTTGCCATTCTCTGCTGGAGTGTCGCCACCGCAACCTACCATAGCAAAACCTGCCAAAACAAAAACCAATGAAAGTGCAATAACCTTAAACGTGTTCTTTTTCACTGCTTCTCCTTTTTGTACTCAATTCGCTGGAATCCTTCCAGCCTGAACGAATACATGGTAGTAAAGGAGTATTAAGAGATTATTGGCACAATATCAAATCTAAGTAAAGTTTTGAAAAACAGTTTATGGAGGACTTTTGCAGTCATCGTTGCAGCAATCGTTGCAGCAGCCAAGGTGCCCGCCCACAGAGATCCATTATTTACAGGCGAACGCACTTACCTTACGGCCGTTCCTGAACGGTCACTTGTACAATATCGCCCGTCTGCTTGCCAATCTTTTGACGAATGTCTTTGAGAATGCCAAGGATATAGCACACGGACCCATCATCATTTTTGATGCCCATATTAACTATGCTGCCGTCGTAGGGCTCGCCGTCAAAGGTAGCATGAACCTTGAGTCTGCCTTTGCCAAATTCCTCTTTTATGTTGTAGGGAAACGCAATGTACGCTCCCCCTTTGCCTATCTCAGAGGGACGAATAACCGCCTCGAACTCATAGATTTTTTCATTCATAATTTAGCAACCGCCTCTATAGCCTAATAGGTTTTCCTAGTAAAAGAGTTTTCCAAGAGGAGCAAAATGCTCCCCTGCCTTCTTGGCAATGTCTGCAAGTTCTGCTTGGCCGAGCATCAAAAGAGGAGCAAAAATTGCAAGAATGCCAAGGACTGTCATAGTCTGCCCCTTGAGGCCGCTGAGCGCTGAGGCGATGTCGCCAGATTTATTGGCAAGAAGCGTTTTTAGGTCGTCAGCGGTGAGCTTTAAGCCCGCTATGCCAGCTTTTGCTACGTCGACTTCTGGCACAACCTCAAAGACAGCAGGCTGAGCAAGCGTTACCACAACAGGAGGCGTAGGCATATCAACAAGCTGAACGTAGAGTTTCTTTTTGCCGTTAGGCGAAAACACCTTGTCAACTGCTTTGCGCTGCTTCTCGTCTAGGCTTGCTAAAAAATTGTTGCAGAGCTGTGGCAACTGGGCGTTAGCCGCACGAATATTGGTGGTGTAGTCGTTTTTCTTGAGATTATCAATAACCGTGTCAATCGTAGGTGTAGCCATAGTGCTAATCCTTCCCACCTTCTATGTGCTAAAAGTATACTCGAATGACGCAGGCGCAACAATGCAAAGGGGTGAGGCTTTTGCGGGAGGGCAGCATGGCTTTCATAGTCAGCTTCTTCGCCTACAAAACACACTGTTGCTGGTTGTTTTCTCATTTACGAGCCACCTGCTATTCTTTATCCTCACCTGGCATCACTCCACTGGTGCTAAGAAAAATACTTTGATATGTACTCACGGAGTTCTGGGTTTTTCACATAGACATGCGTTCCATAAATTCCGCGTGTTAAGAGAACATAGTAAATATTTTTAATGTACTGTGTCAGCTCCTCAGGAGAAGCAGTGGCAAACCCATTCCTGTCAAAATAGTTGTCTTTGTTTGCTCTTAGTAGGCCTGTCTGTGAATCAAGTTCAATGTCCTCCCCAATTAGTACATATGCATAGCTTAAATCATAGCCTTGAATAGAGTGTATGCATCCAACCTCATGGGCAATGCTTTGGTTGTCAAAACCCTTTCCAACCCAGTTGTCATAAGTGCAGTTCCACCGCCTGCCAATTCCATCAATCTCTATATCAAAAAGACTTGAATCTGATTTGCCTTTTGTAGCCCATTTCCACGCATATCCAGCAACCATTCGAGTCAGGTTGTACTGAGAGAGGCTCTTTTCAAAACTGGTAATAAAACTGCCAAAGCTACCATGCAATACAAACTCATAATCAGGAAAGCTCAGCGGCGGTGGGTGTTCATTCGCAAGAATGCTGGATATATAATTGAGGTATTTCTTCCCTCCCTTTACGCGCATTTGACTGTCGAGTTTTATCGGATTTTCCACAGCTGAACCAAGCGTACTGCGAACTACACTGCTTCCCAAGCACGATGGACCAACCGTTTGTAGCGGATCGTAAAAGAAAATTGGAAGCTTCGCTTGGTCGATAATCCAATCCATCTGGGTTGCCTCTTTAGGAAGACTGAGCGTTTTGTTCACAAGGTCGTAGTTGCCAAACTGAGTGCCAAGATTAACCCTCTGCTTAAGACGGTGTGCCTCATCAACAAGAACAATATCGAAACACTTTTTCTCACCAACTTTGTAGCCAAGCTTTGGCTTTATTAGATCAGAAGGACCAATGATGTCGTCGTTTCCCATCCCACTAACATTTGCCAGTGTTTTTCGCAAGGTGTTCCTTAATGAAGTTACTGGCTCAACAATACGAATATTCATATCTGCATATTTTGGATTATCGCGAAGCATTTTCAAAAGAAAAATAACGAGAATCGTTTTGCCCGTACCTGGCATGCCCTCGATGACTATAGGCTTTGCTTTATCAAGACCATTGTCTATTGTACAAAGAATCTTATCTAGAGCAACTTTCTGGTCAACAGTAAGACTCTTATAGGGAGAATACTTGAATACTTCCGATTCTTCTATCTCGTGAATGGCATGATCTGTAAGTTCCAACTGTCTGAGGTTTTCCCAAAGGTCTTCAAACATATCGGAATACTGAGGTTTTGAGAAGTAGTTAGTGTCGGCCATGCCGTCATTTTTATTGGTAAGCTTGTATCTACCGTCAGCGTGCATCAAGCCAATGAGCTTATGCTCATAGTCAGTTACTGCAGATACGTTGAATTCCTTATTGTAGATAATATTGACACTGTCAAAGTCCTTTTTCTCTTCGCTGGCACCGTGTTGTCCTATCCGAGTTGCAACACTAGTTGTTTGTCCAACGTAAGCAAACTCACTGTTGGCAAGTATGTATACCATGGGCCAGTTATATACCTTGCTTTCATCAAGCGTAAGAACCGCCATGTCTATACGCTCTCCGTAACGAAACGCACAGCGGTCAATAACAAACGGTGCGCCCTTTGGTTTTTCAGCCGCCGTATTTGTTTGGATTACTTTCATAAGTCTGTGTACTTCCTCGCATTGCCGCACGCTTTTTCAGCAGGATACTTATTTTCATTAATCTTAATCTTTTCGCTGACGATAGAAGGTATGTCCACCTGAACGCAATCTGCCAAATAGATGCAATAAATCAAAAGATCGGCAAGTTCTTCCTTAATTTTATTTTGCTTTGCTTCAACTTCAACATCCACACCAGACCATTGAAAAATCTCTAGAAGCTCTGCAGCCTCAAGGCATATCGATATAGCAAGATCCTTTGGGTTGTGAAATTGTTCCCAATCGCGCTTGTTTCTAAATGCAAGAACATCTTTAGCCACACAGTGGAAATCCATCGTCATCCTTCCATGTAATGTTACACATGATGAAGCCAAGCTTACACCATAATTCTACTCCATTGCTTGTTATCAAAAAAGGTGAAAGCAAGCGTGTTTTGGAGCAGAAGCTCAGAAGCACATGAGGTATAATGCCCAAAGAGGCATAAGGTAGCGAGGCGCTTGAACACGAGGAGGCAGAGTGCAGCTCGATTGCCGTATGACATTGGTTTTCGCAATTTTTGCATCACTACGCTTGAGGGGAGATCATTATGAAAAAGGTACGGGCTCTTATTCTTACTATTACACTTGCAACCACACTCCTGTTGCTGGTAGCTTGCTCGAGTTCGTCGGCGGCAAGTGAGGATTCCACCGTCGACAAATCTGATACCACTGAGCAGGCAACTCCCGAAACCTCTGACATCCCTAGCGCTACAGAGGCTCCAGAGGATTCTTCAAACAGCAGCACCTCGGGAACTGGTTTTTATGTCACCACATCTGAGAAGTTGCCCCTAAAGCTCGAAACGCCTGATGCCTGGGTGTATGTTGATCCCACGGAGAGCGAGAAAGAAAAGCTCGTAGGAACTATTGGGGACGCAGGTTTTGTTGAGGACGTGATGGAGCAAGTGCGCAACTCGGACGTTGTGTTCTTTTACGACACTGCTAACTACAGCGATAACTTCAAGCCGAACATGAACATACTAAAACAAGGCGCTATCGACATGAAACAAAGCGAGCTTTCTGGAGCAGCAGGAGATATTAAGACGGCAAGCGAGCGGGACTTTTCTAAGGCTCCTTTTGAGAAGTTTTCTTGGGTCGCAGAGCCTCAGGGCAAAAAGCTTGGCAGCAACTATTACGTTGTTTTTGTGGCAAACTACACGGCTGGAGTGCCCATTACGGGCATCATGGCATACACCATCTACGATGGGTATTTGTATCAGTTTACCTACTCAATTACCCAAGATGCGTATACCAATGACATTTATAGCACCTACGAAAAAGTGCTTGCCTCGGTAGAGTTTGGTTGATGTTACTTGATGCGTGCTGCGCAGTTGCGTAGCATAGCGCCCCTAAAAGATTGCGGGTCGAGCCTACAAAAACGGTTGGAGGTACTACGAAAACTTCGCGATGAGGGTTTGGAGAGCCTGCTCGTCCAACTCGCTAAAAACGGGCTTTTGCTCGTCAACTGCCTTGCTCACCATTTTTGCGATTGCTTTATCGAGGCCCCGTAGCTTGTCCATGTCCATGCGACCACCCAAGGTGCCAGCAAATAGAGCTGCGTCCTTGAGTTGGCTGGGCAACATCTTGCCGATGATTTCATCGACGCTTTCGGGAAAACAGTTGGTAATAAAGTAGGCGGCGGGCAAGGTTTTGAGCTGCTCTTTATGAGCGTCAATAAATCGCTTAGTTTCTTTGTGAACCGAGCCCACACGTACTCCCCCGCCTATGACAACGGCATCGTAGTTTTCAAGCTTGGGAGTTTCTGTAGTGAGGTCACTCAGGACTGTGTTTGGCAAGGCGGCGGCGATTTTCTCCGCAGCTTCTTTGGCCGTTCCCGACTTTGAGGCGTATGCAATAAGAATTTTTTTCATGGTTGCTCCTTCTTTTTTTACACAGTCACAGTATAGCAATTATCCAATCCCCTCTTTTCAGTTTTTCAATAATTCTGCTCTCTGAGATTAGTATTTTATAATATACTTATATTACGTAAGACAAGGGCGAGTGCTGAACTCTCGGCACAAGTCGCAAGGCAACAAAAGGAGAGTGCTATGGCTACTTCCATGCAGTATGCTTCGACACAACAAGCACGCCACGCCGACCTAAAAGTCCACGCAACCGAAGTGGCAGAGTTGCTCAAAATCCTCGCCAATCCAAACCGTCTGCTCATTTTGTGTGGCCTCATACACAATCCATTAACTGTCACAGAAATTGCCGAGCGTGTTCCTAACATCTCGCAGTCTGCCCTTTCACAAAATCTAACTAAGATGCGGAGCGCCGGCATTTTGCGCTCAGAAAAAACGGGACTCAACGTCAGCTATGCAATTGCCGATGAACGCATCGCAAGCGTCCTAGAGGTACTTGAAAAAAATTATTGTCATCTTGAGAATGACCGTTGATGTTGATGGGGATAATTAGAAAGCAGCGCACGCTTTACAAGCAGAACCCGCTTTACGCGCACCGCACGCTTGGCAAACACCACCCGTTTGCTAGCGCACCCGCTCTGCGAGCACCACAAACACTAAAGGAAACAGAACAATGGAGGTTCTGAAGTTTTATACGCAGCTCGACAAAATGCTACAAGAAAGGACGTACTATGGCAGCTATCAACAGCACCGTCGGTGAGAAAATCAAAGCAACGGTTGGCCCTCACCTCTACCGCGATGACCAGCGGGAGCGCAAAGCCTATTCGCTCGACATCGGAGTTATGCCGCCGCTCGTCAAGCCCTTTATCAAGGCAGGGGTTGCTGGAGGTGTGGCTCGCCCGCAAAATGAGGAACAGCTGCAGGAGCTGCTCAAGGTAGCGCTCGACGAGCGTCTGGCAATCGTTCCCCGAGCTGGCGCAACCAGTGGTTATGGTGGCGTTCTCCCCCGCTCTGGCGCTTTAATCATCGACATGAACAACTTCAACCAGCTGCTTGCCGTGGATAAAGACAAGCTTCTTGTTCGCTGCGGCGCTGGCATGATTTGGGAGGAGCTTGACCGACAACTTGCTCCCCACGACCTAGAAATTGCCCTGCACCCGTCGAGCTACCCCTCTTCTACCGTAGGCGGCTGGCTTGCGCAAGGCGGCAGCGGATTTGGCTCGTATGAATATGGAAGCTTCAAAGAAAATGTTGTCGCTGCACGTGTAGTCCTCCCCAACGACCCAGCGCAAGAATATACGGGCGAGGAACTTGCAGAAAAAATTGCCGATGCCGAAGGAACAACGGGCATCATCACCGAGGTAACGTTTAAGGTTCGCAAACGTGAGGCTCAAACGGTACGCCTCCTTGCATTCCAAAATGAACACACGCTCTCAGCCGCTCTCGAAAATATTTTTGACATCGCTTTGCCCCTCTGGTCGCTAACCTTTCTTAATCCTGCTGCCGTAGATCTTAAGTCGTACTTGCCGCCTCGGCATGCGCATGACTACCAACAAGAGGCTATAGCCGCAGAGCACGCAGCAACTAAAGACCTGCCCTCACAACAGTATCTCGTTTTGATTGCCTTTCCTACCGCACGCACCACGTACATCGACGAGCGACTTACCAAGATAACGCAGGATGCAGGCGGCACAATTTTATCCTCAGAACTCGCCGAGGCTGAATGGGCAGAGCACACCGCTCCCATGCGGCTCAAGCGTGTTGGCCCCTCCATTATTCCCACAGAAGTCATCGTTCCCCTCTCAGAGCTTGCGCCCGTACTTGCAAAAATAGACAAGCGCATTAAGCAAAACTTTATTCTTGAAGGAATGCTCAGCTCAAGCGGAAACGTAACGCTACTTGGTTTTATCCCTCACGACGAGCGTAAGTTTACCTTTAATATGGCGTTTGCCTTGGCGCTTTCGGTAATCAAAATTGCCAAAGAGCATGGTGGCACCGCCTATTCAACGGGCTTGTATTTTCGCCGAGAAGCCCCCGCGGTTCTTGGCAAGCAGCGCATAGCTCGGCTCAAAGAACACAAGGAACACATTGACCCTCATGCACTTTTGAATCCGGGAAAGGTCTATGCCCACAAAGGTGGCGGTGCGCTTGATTTTATTATGGGAGCTGCTACGGCGCTCGAACCACTCATTCGTCCTTTTGCAAATGCGGCTAAAATCAAATTGCCTGCAACCGGCGACAGTGCAGAGATTGAGCGTGAGCGCATAAAGAAATCTGGCACCCGCAAAGGAATACCTGCCGACGTTGCCTATATGTCTTATGCCTGCGCCCGCTGCGGTTATTGCGTGCCAACCTGCGAACAGTACCTCGGTCGTGGGTGGGAAACTCATTCGCCCCGAGGGAAATATGCCTTTTTACGAGAGGTGCTTGCCGGACGTGAATCTTGGAATCAAAAAGCCGTCGAAACCTTTTTGATGTGTACTACGTGTGAGCGATGCGACTTTCGTTGTCAGCTACAACTGCCCGTCGAGCACAGCGGCATGGCGCTTCGTGGTGCTTTGATTAACGAGAAGGGTTTTGGAACCTTTCCTCCCTTTGAAATGATGGCTGCCTCGCTGCGTGGCGAGGGCGATATATGGGCAGGCAAGCGTAAGCATCGTGCGGACTGGCTGCCTGCCGATGTTGCCGAGCGTCTTACCGAGAGCGCAGAAGCCGATGTGCTCTATTTTGCCGGCTGTACCGCAAGCTATGTTGAAACAGATATTGCCGAAGCAACCATACGCCTGCTTTTGGACAGCGGACTTAAGGTTGCCTACCTCGGCACGAAAGAAAGCTGCTGCGGTATTCCCATGAAAATGGCAGGAAAGTGGGATCTCTTTTCTGAGATTTATGCGGCAAACGTGGAAACGGTTAAAAAGACGGGGGCCCGCAGCATTGTAACGTCTTGCCCCGCCTGCGCCTTGGTGTGGAAAGAACTCTACGCTCAAGAAGCTCAGAAGCGCAATGAGCCCTATGAGTTTGAGGTCAAGCACTATTCAGAAATTGTTGGCCCAGCGCTCGCCAATGGCCGCATGAAGCTTACAAGAAATCCCTTTGAGGGTAAGCGGGTTACCTTCCATGACTCATGCCACGCTGGTCGTGCGCAAGGCATCTACGATGAGCCCCGCCAAATGCTTGCTGCCATACCGGGGATTGACCTTGTAGAAATGGAGCATAATCGTGAGGAAGGGCTTTGCTGCGGCAGCGTGTTGACCTTGGTTGGCGAGATAAACACTGCGCCCAAGCTTGGAAAAATGAGGCTGGACGAAGCGTGTGACATTGAGGCAAATACCGTGGTTGCCATGTGTCCGTGTTGTCAGGTTCAGCTTCGGGATTCTGCCGATAAAAACGCCTTGCCGGTTACCATCGATGATTTGGCACGTGTTGTTGCGGTGGCTGCAGGATACGACATTCCAACCTCGCAGGCTCACACCAGTTATATGTGGGGCTTGTTTGATGTCTTTATTCGCCTCATGGCACCAGAAGAAATGGCAAAACTGATGCAGGGCGTATTCCCTGACATGCTCGATGCTATGCCGCTTAAGATGGGTCCGATGATGCGTGGCATGGCGAATATGCCCGGCGGCCCTGCCCTCATGAGCAAAATGATGCCCGTGATGTTTCCCAAGATGGCTCCGGGGATTTTAGGCAAGGTTATGCCTCGTTTGGTAGACGAGGTTAAAAATTATGTTGGCGAGATGCCGCCTGATATGGACGAGCTCATGCCAAACCTTTTACCAAAAACCATGGAGGCACTTTTGCCGAGCTATTTACCGCAGCTCATTCCGCATCTTGTGCCACAGTTTATTAGCTATCTCCGCAAGGACTAGCAAGGCAGTTTGGCTTATGTTGGCTTAGGCTTATAGGACAAACTTTGCTGGTTCTAACTGTGTGTCTGGCGCACATCACACCCCGGTGGCTACAAGCTGCTGGGGTGTGGTGTTTCTGTGGAGCTTTAAGGAATTGAGGGTTTTTGGTTGTTTCGGTTATACCTTTATCCGAGGTAAATCTCCGTCGATTCGCTCGGCAAGCCATGTTTTTATTACCGCCTGACGGTTGATTGCAAGACGGTCGGCTTCTGCATCGAGTGAAACAATCATCCACTCAGGAAGGTCAACGTTTACTTTTCTCGTTTTTCGGTTGGGACGACGTGCGGAGGACAAGTCAAGATGCTCTACAATGTCGTCTTTGCCTTCATCAAAAAGACGGTCAAACTCTTCAGATTTTATTGTCTTTACCATAAATATCAACTTCCCTCTCTCTTGAGCGCCGAACGGATATTATGCGAATAGTTTTACCCCTATAGGTGATGACTGCTGTCCAACACTTGCCACAAATGGCTCCGATTACTACTGAGCGAGATTCTCCCTCATAGGCAACGTCCAACTCAACAAAATTTGCATCATCCCAAAGCAGCTTGGCTCTTTCAAAATCAATGCCGTGCTTTTGTTTGTTGCTCATGCTTTTATTTATGTCGTACTCAAATATCATCACAGTCCCCAATAGTATCTGTTATATACCCTATAGATATATATTATACCATTATTTAAGATATTTCAAGAAAAATTACCTTTTCTTAAACTCCTGCCACGGCAAAAGCAACAAGCAGTTGCTAGCGGGAGCTTGTTATTATTGCTACACTTGCTGCAGTAGTTGTATCTAGCATAAGGTGGTGTACATGGAAACAAAAGAAATCCTCGCAGAGCTTCGCAAAAGCAAGGGGCTGACGCAAGACGAGATGGCAGAAAAACTGCTGGTTACAAGACAAGCGGTGTCGCGCTGGGAAACGGGTGAGACAACACCCAATGTTGATACGCTCAAGCTTTTGTCCAAAGAGTTTGAGGTTTCCATCAACCAGCTTCTTGGGGAGCCTCAAAATAATATTTGCCAGAGCTGTGCCATGCCCCTACAAAATATTGAGGAGCTTGGCACAGAAACAGACGGAGGCATCAGCACTGAGTATTGCGCGCACTGTTATCAAGACGGTAGTTTTACTCATAATCGGAGCATGGAAGAAATGGCTGAGGGCAACCTCGAATACCTTGACCATTGGAACGCAGGGCAAGGCACAAATTACACCAAGGACGAAGCACGGGCTATTTTACAAACACACCTCGCTACCTTGAAACGCTGGAAAACTACATAACGAGTGGGGCTTACAGGCTCCAAATCCTGTGACCTGATAAAACAGTACACTCTGACGGGCTTGCGGCTCATCGGGGTGTACTGTTTTCTTGATTTTTCATCATGTTACCTCATCGCGCAGTGCGTCAATCACGTTTGTTTTTTTCACTTTACCTACGGCGTAAAGCATGGTAACGAACACAACAAAAAATACGCTGAATATGCTGATTGCTATGCTACTCCACGGGAGTGTGAAAGAAACATCCACACCGTTTAATACGGCTCTGTAAATCAAGTAGGTTATAGCGACAGCTATTGGCAAGCCGTATAATAACGATTTCAGTCCGTAAAAAACGCATTCAAAATTCATCATTTTATTAAAGCCGCGATTATTCATCCCAACAGAGCGTAGCATAGCAAACTCACGTCTGCGCAGATTGACACTTGTGGAAACTGTGTTAAACACATTGGCAATCGTAATCAAAGAAATTAAAATGACGAAGCCATAGGTAAAAATGTTTAGGACTAAAATGACGTTATGGGTTTGCGCTAACGCTTCCGCCGCATTGAACAAATTATAGCCCGAAACAATCCCCGCATCTTTGATCATAACCTCCATTTCAGCGGCGGACTTCATAGGGTCATGGGAAGAAAAAGCCATACCTATGCCGCTAAATGCTTCTTTCGGAGCTTGGAATTTGGCTATATCGCTGTATGGCGCAATAGCGTCAACTCCATTAAATTGCGTTGACAAGAAGCCTTCCGGCATAGCTTCGACAATCGTTAGCGCAATTTTGTGAGAGGAAGCGCCTTCCCATTGCTCAAAAGTTGAACCCGCTGTTACGTCAAGCATTATTGACTTTTCCTTAAAAACATCTATGTTGACGGTACGCTGAAGCCCTGGGTCATAGCCCGTATATTTGGCTACCGCTACAAGTTTTTCTTGGGATATGCCGTACTCGTCCGAAGAAAGCCCCAATGAATCAAGATAGTGTTGATACGTGACGTCGTCCAGAAAATTAATGGTAAGATAACAAGTCGCTTCATCACGCACATTACTTACATTAGACAAATATTCAAGATAGCGTTCGGTAAAATCACTTTTATGTGCGGGAGCGGAGCAGGTCACATAATTCAAATATGCGCCTCTGTAAACGCCGCTTGCTGCTTTCATGGTGTCATACAGCGGCAAAAGCTGTTCGTCCTCCAAGTGCCAAGAGGACGATTGGGAATCAAATGCAATGTCGTAACCTACATCCGTCATCGTCATTTCTGTTGCCTCTGTGAGATACATCCCAAATGCGCTTGCGGAGATAAAGAGTACCACGCTCATAAAAAGGGAAATAACCGTGCTGCGGTAACGCTTTTTATTCCGCTTGAAATTTTTTAGGGCAAGGGTGCCCTCAAAGCCAAAAAGAACACCCACAATTTTAGAGCTTTTAACCGCTTTTGCTTTTAGCTTAATATCGTCTGTTTGACGGATGGCTTCTATGGTTGATTTCTTGACCGCCTTTTTTGCCGGAATAGTTGCGGAAATAAAAATCGTTAAAGCGCCCACAGCTGCCGCAATAATCATAGCGGGTAGGGATACGACCAACGAAAAGCCAGAATCACTCGTAAACACAGAGTTTAGAGCACTACCGAGCAGTTTGAGTGTGATACCGATACCGCCAATTCCCGCAAGAAGCCCCAAGGGGATGCCAATTAACCCAATAAAAGCCCCCTCAAACAACACGGATTTCCGAAGTTGTTCTTTTGTTGCTCCCACAGAGGAAAGAATCCCGAATAGTCGGGCGCGCTCGCTGACCGATATAGCAAAGGAATTGTAAATCAACAGAATGGAACCTATCATAATGAGCGCAATCAAAATCCCACCGAGAGAATATAAAATCGCATTAAAATTGTCGTTTGTGGAAACGCCATAATAACGCAGAAGTTCCCGGTTAAATTCATGGTTGTATTCACCGGCTACTTTTTCTGCAAAACTATAAATTTTTGAGGGTGATTTAAGCGACACGTATACATCAAGTCCGCTCGCAAGCTCTGTGTCTGTCTTTGTGATTGCCGTATAGCCCGGTGCAGAAAACGGTTCAAGTCCCGGACGGGTGCAAAATCCCACGACTGTATAGGTTTTCGTATCAAGAGCCGAAAAAATTTCGCTTGCGTACTCTACTCCGTCGCCGTCTTGAAACGGGGTATTTTGCCCCGCTTTTTGTCCCTCGATCAGACGTTCACCGACAGGCAAAGTAAGCGAGTCCCCAATTTTATAGGCTATGCCACCATTTGTTAAGAGGTGTTCCGGGATTAGTATTTCATTGTTATTCTTTGGCAATCTTCCCTCCGTTAAATGGACTGCCATTGAATTAAAAGCCGTATCGTCCATTCCCATGATATAGAGATATGGTTTGATCGGATTTAGCCCGGAGTCAAGCTCTGCATAGCCGATATTCTGCATAACAGAAGCAACTCTTACCTCGTCATCTGAGCTTACTTTTTGCACAAAAACGGAATCAACATCCATAAATTTCATTTGCCAATCGCCGTTTCGCTCAATATATCCATTGATAAGGTTATTTTGTAAAGAAGCGATAAACGCAGTAACCGCCGTAATCATAGCAACAGATAGAATTACGCCGATAATGGTTACAATCGTCCGGGTGCGGTTTTTCAAAAGGGATTGCATGGTGAGTTTGTAGATTATGTTCACCTCATCACCTCGTCCCTCATTATTTGACCGTCGTCAATTGTAATAATGCGGCCAGCTTGCAGCGCGATTTTTTCATCGTGCGTAATGATGATAAGCGTTTGGTTATAGCGTTTATTAGACAGCTTCAAAAGGTCGATAATCTCGCGGCTGGATTTACTGTCAAGGTTTCCCGTTGGTTCGTCCGCAAGAATAAGCGCGGGGTCATTGATTAACGCCCTGCCGATAGATACGCGCTGCTGCTGCCCTCCCGAAAGCTCGTTCGGCAAATGCTTCGCCCTGTCAGAAAGTCCGATGGTTTCAAGGATTGTACGCAGTTTATCCTCGTCCGGCTTGCGGTTGTCGAGTAGGCGCGGTAACATGATATTTTCCTCGGCTGTTAGCGTAGGAATCAAATTGTAAAACTGATATATAAGCCCGATATTGCGGCGGCGAAAGATTGCAAGTTCGCTTTCGTTCTGCTTGTATATTTCGTTGCCGTCAACCGTAATGCTCCCCGATGTTGGGCGGTCAACGCCGCCGATTAAGTGCATGAGTGTTGATTTGCCGGAGCCGGACGCGCCGATGATAGCGACAAACTCACCTTTCTCTACGGTAAAACTCACACCGCCCAAAGCTGTGACGGTGGTATCGCCTTTTCCGTAAGTTTTAACTAAGTTTTTGACTTGTAAAATTGGCATTTGTTTTTTCCTCCCTGTTTCTGTGATGAATCCATCATAACAAGTCAAAATGACTTTACGGTGACTTTTTAGATTTTGAAAGTGACAATTCAGTCACTTATAAAATTTCAAAGTGAATGTTGCGCCTGCGCCGTTACCGCCGCCGTCTATTTCTATGTCGCCGTTTTGACCGCGCATAATGGCAAGAGCAAGCGGTAAACCGATACCATAACCTTTGTCGCTCCGCGAACCTTCAAACCGTTTGAAAAGATTTGCGATTTTAGCGGTTGTTATTCCCTCGCCGCTGTCGGTGACGGAAATCCATCTGCAAATGGGGTTCATGCCGGATTCTATATAAATTTTACTGCCTGTTGGCGAATACTCCGAAGCGTTTTTTATAATGTTCGTCAATGCTTCGGCAGTCCAGCGCTTATCGCAGAACAGCTCCGTTTCGTCTGATACGTGAGCGAATTGATCTTTTACGTCAAGCAGTATTTGCAGCGGTTCAAGGGCAAGGTTAATTAAAGTGTTTGACGGTATGCTTTCTCTGCGAAAATTGATTGTGCCGACATCAAGCCTTGCCATTTTCATGAGCGCGGAAACAAGCCATTCCATACGGTTAAGTCCGATTTTTATATTTGAAAGAAATTCGGCTTGTTTATCTGGCGGGGCGTTTTCGAGCAGGTCGGCCATAACCGTCATTGACGTAAGGGGCGTTTTTAGCTGATGTGAAATATTCGTAAGGGTATCTCTCATTGAATCGCGCTCTTGCCGGAGCGTATCCGCTTGTTCGTTTTTCAAGCTCGCAAGAGTATGTATATCATTTTTCAATATACCCCATTCGCCCTCATGGTTATCACGAATATCAAGGGGTTGCCCATCTATTATTTTGCGGATATTATCGGATAATTCCTTTATGTCACGTTTGCTAATCCACACGATAGCCAATCCCCCTTACCGTTTCAATACTCACAGCATTGCCAAGTTTTTCGCGTAAACGCTTGATGTAAACGGTGAGTGTGTTATCTTCAACGAAGTTTCCTGCGCTGTCCCAAATGTTTTCCAATATCTGTGAACGCGAAAGTATTTGCCCTTTGTTTTGTGCAAATGTCAAAAGCAAGCGGTACTCAAGAGCAGTTAGGTCAAGGTTTATTTCGCCAATGTATGCTTTTCCCGCCGCTGTGTCGATTGTTACGCCACCAAGCGTTACTAATGCTGAACGCCCTGCGCCACCGTCACGCTTATCCAAGATACGCTTGATTCTTGCCATCAGTTCCCGCAAGCGAAACGGCTTTGTAATGTAATCGTCCGCGCCACCCTCAAAAGCTCGGACGATATTACCTTCATCATCAACCACCGTTAAAAATATGATTGAGGTGTCTTTACTCTCGAGTTTTTCCCTTACATCAAAGCCTGTGCCGTCAGGCAGCTGCATATCAAGTATCGCAAGGTCAAAATTGTTATTTAAGATTGTGCTTTTAGCTTCAATCACGTTTTTATTATGAACAACAGCGTAACCTTCTTGTTCAAGCGCATAAACAAGCCCGGACGCGATGATTGCATCGTCCTCGACTAATAAAATTGTATTATTCATTACGCTCACCTTCTTTTGTTCTTCTCTGCTTCCTCAATCTTTTATCCGCAGGCTTTTTGGCATCTTCTGAAAGAGCCCACGTCCAACCGAGCCGATACACACCCGCAACCCTGCCTCGCTTGCATAGTAGTTTTGTGTCTGATAAATAGTACACCCTGACGGGCTAACAGCCCGCCGGGGTGTACTGGTCGGGACGACAGGATTTGAACCTGCGACCCCTTGACCCCCAGTCAAGTGCGCTACCAAACTGCGCCACGTCCCGACAGCTTTGCCTCTTATCTGCACCGCCACACAAATACTTTCAAACACAGCGCTCAAAAGGCAAGAATACATAGTACCGATAAGCAGCAATTTGAGCAAGCCTTGTTCAGAAAAAATCTACCTTTTGCCGAGTTTTGTTCAGCTTTACCGAGATTTCTCGCATCTTCTACCCCGCAAAACTTGTCCAACAGCACAACAACTCATATAATGTTCACTCCACGTATTTGCAGTTTGCAAACAACCTGAAACAACGTGACTAACAAAACAAGCAGGACTATCAAGGAGGGCTCCATGAGCTATGTAGACAGAATTATCGAAGAAGTTAAGACCAAAAACGTCAGCGAGCCTGAGTTTATTCAAGCCGTTACCGAGGTGCTCACCTCACTTAAGCCGGTAATTGAGGCAAATCCGCAGTATGAAGAAGCAAGTCTACTCGAGCGCTTGGTTGAGCCAGAGCGTGTTTTCATATTTAGAGTTCCCTGGATTGATGATGAGGGTAAAGTGCAAGTGAACCGCGGCTTTCGTGTGCAGTTCAACAGCTGCCTTGGCCCCTACAAGGGCGGCATCCGTTTTCACCCCTCCGTCAATTTGAGCATTATCAAGTTTCTCGGATTCGAGCAGATTTTCAAAAATAGTCTTACTACGCTTCCTATGGGCGGCGGCAAGGGCGGCTGCGATTTTGACCCTAAGGGCAAATCTGACAATGAGGTCATGCGTTTTTGCCAGAGCTTTATGACGGAGCTTTCTAAGCACATCGGTGCTGATACCGACGTTCCCGCCGGCGACATTGGAACAGGCGCGCGCGAGATTGGCTTCATGTTTGGCCAGTACAAGCGTCTGCGCGATGTATGGGAGGGTGTTTTGACGGGCAAGGGTCTTGCCTTTGGCGGCTCGCTTGCTCGCACCGAGGCAACGGGATATGGCCTTGTTTACTTTGTGCAGGAATACCTTGAGTGTCACGATGATAGTTTTGCGGATAAAACGGTTACCATCTCGGGCTCGGGCAACGTTGCTACCTATGCGGCGGAGAAAGTTCAGCAGCTCGGCGGCAAAGTGGTTACCATGTCGGATTCTGCAGGCTGGATCCATGACCCCAACGGCATCAATCTTGAGGTCATTAAGCAGCTTAAGGAAGTTGAGCGCGCGCGCATTTCTGAATATGTCAAACGTGTTGACGGTGCTACGTATAGCGAAGGACGCGGTGTGTGGAGTATTCCTTGCGACATTGCACTCCCCTGTGCAACACAAAATGAGTTGCTTATTGACGATGCAAAACAGCTCGTGGCTAACGGCTGCAAAATTGTTGCCGAGGGCGCCAATATGCCAACCACGCTTGACGCAACCGATTTTCTTATTGAAAACGGCATTACCTTCTGCCCGGGCAAAGCTTCTAACGCAGGCGGCGTAGCAACTTCTGGTCTTGAGATGAGTCAAAACTCTGAGCGTTTGTCATGGACCTTTGAAGAAGTTGACGAGAAGCTGCAAGGCATTATGAAAAACATCTATCACGCTGCCGACGACGCAGCGCGTGAATATGGCTTTGAGGGCAACTATGTAGTTGGCGCAAATATCGCTGGCTTTAAGAAACTCGCAAACGCCATGCTCGCCCAAGGTGTTGTGTAATACGGCGCTCAATTAATACGTAAACGAGCGGCGCGAAGCAAAGCTTCGCGCCGCTTTTGCTTAGCTGCAGACTTCCTCACAAGCCCATTCTTAAGCCTAGCACACCAAATTGTCCAATAAAAACTAATCTGAAAAACTTTTCAATTCTCGCTTGACTAACAAAACAATGTTATGTTACGATACTTTCAACAAAGGACGTAACATTGTTTTGTTTCGTATCTTTTCCGAAAGATTGCGGGTCGAGCTGTTGGTAACGTGTGGGTCGGACAACGTATGGTCGAACCCACAGCAATAGAAAGCAAGCTCGCCAAAAACAAATATCCGCAAGCAAAACGAACCAACAAGAAAGAGAAAGGAGAACCGATGGACAACCAACTCATATCCAAAAAGGAACTGCTCGAACAAACAGGCATATCCTACGGACAGCTCTACCGCTGGAAGCGCGAGCGCCTACTCCCCGAGGACTGGTTCATCAAACAGTCATCCTACACGGGGCAAGAAACCTTTTTTCCACGCACGCAAGTACTCGAGCGCATCGGTGCTATTAAGGAGCTTAAGGATACCCACTCCCTTGAGATGATAGCTGGCATACTCTCCCCCCAGATGGGTACGGCTCTCGCCATCAAGGAACTCGCAAGCATAATCAAAACTGATGCAAATTATTTGGACGAGGTCATCGTAAAGCTCTCGCAGATGCGTCCAGCTAAAACAGGAAGCTCAGACAAGGCGGGCAAGGCAGCCGCAGACTCAAACGCAAAGCCAAACGAAAACAGCGAAGACCTCTCGAACGAGTACCTCAGTTTTAGCGAGGCGGTCTTTGTTGCTGCACTGGGTACGCTGGTTGAAAGAGGCACACTTTTTGCGCCTGCAGCTGTAAGCCTTGCGCTTCAGTCACGTGCGCTGGCGCCTCAGTGGACAGGCGACACCATGAACTGTGATGTTTTGATGGTGTCCGAAAGCGAAAGTACAAAGAGCAGCAAGGTTATTGCAAGCTGGCACCTTATCCTCTACAAACAGGGCGAACCGCCAGCATTCAGCAAAGAAATTATTGCCGTTGCCAATCTTCCTCTCGAGGAAGCCTCGGCAGCCATTAAACGCACGTTAAAACAACGTCAAGAACAAGCATCGAGCGCAGGCTCAGCTCAACAGTAGAGAGGAATTATCATGAATGACAAAAGGGAATTCAAGCAGATAAAAAAAGCAGCAAAGGCTGAGCGCAAAGAGGCGCGCAAACGCATGAAAGCACGCACCAAAGGTGACGGCGGGCTCGGCAGCCTTGAGATGCACGAGGGCAGCTATTTTGTTGAAGGTATAACCAATATCTTTGGCGGCGAGTTTAAGGAAATGTATATTGAGGGTATCTGCAACAACAAGGGTCCTATCAAGGCGGACAAGCTTGATGTTGAAGGCATTTTCAACTGTGACGGTCCAATAGATGCCGACGATTTTTATTGCGAGGGCACCGCAAGCATCAAAGGAGATGTGCGCTCAAAAACCATGAATGTCGAAGGTGTTACCGACATCAAGGGCAAGCTCGAAACAACCAGCATTATCTGTGAGGGAGTTTTGCGCGTTGCAGACGAAATATCAGCAGACACCGTCAAAGCACGTGGTGCAGTATTTGCCCGCGAGATAGTTGGCGATGAGGTAACCATTCGCTCCGAAGTACGCTCGCGACTCTTTTTTATCTGGCGAAACAAATTCGGAGTAATTGACCTTATCGAGGCAACCAACATTGAGCTTCACCGCATAAGAGCTCAGGTGGTTAACGGCCAAAACATTCGCATCGGACACAAGTGCAAGATTGACAAGGTTGATTGTAGTGGCACACTCTTTATTGACCCCACTGCGCAAGTGGGAGAAATTGTAGGAGATTTTGAGCGCTTGGTGAACTAGCGCTGCGGCAAGGATTAAGTATTATTCCTGCGAACGCTGCTTAAGGGCGCGTGCCACCTCACGGTCGCTGTCGCGCTTAGCAATACTATCGCGCTTGTCATAGGTTTTTTTACCTTTGGCAAGCGCGATTTCTACTTTAACTTTTCCCTCAGGAGAAAAATACAAAGACAAAGGCACAATAGTAAAACCAGCCTGCGATGCTTTTTGGTCAAGGTAGCGGATTTGCTTTTTGTGTAACAGCAGTTTGCGCACCCGGTCTGGCTCTTGATTAAAACGGTTCCCGTGGCTGTAGGGACGAATATGCAAACCATGCAACCACGCCTCGCCCTTGCGCACAAGGGCGAAGGTGTCAGTAAGCTGCCCTCCCCCTTCACGCAAAGAGCGCACTTCCGTACCCGTCAATACGAGCCCCGCCTCAAAAATCTCCTCAAGAGAATACTCGTGGCGTGCTTTTCGATTGACAGCAAGCTGCTTGTTTTGTGAGGTGTCCTTTGCCATGATATTTGCCTTACGCACTATGCCAACCAGAGCATTAGCGCGGGGTAAAGTCCACCTTCTCGTCCAGATCAAGAACAAAACGGGTAAGAATTTTTACCGCGGCATCCAAGTCTTTGAGTTTTAAGACCTCTGTTGGCGTGTGCATATAGCGCAGCGGTATGGAGATAAGCCCTGCCACTTTGCCTCCGCGCGAGAGCTGAATGGCATTTGCATCCGTGCCCGTTGCACGCGCCTCAGGCCCTATTTGATACTCAACCTTTGCCTTTTTGGCGGCGTCAATCAAGCGCTCAAAAAGAACCGGATTTATGTTGGGGCCACGCGCAATAAGCGGGCCTTTACCGCAGATGGACTCACCGTATTTGCGCTTGTCAATGTCGGGGTAGTCGGTGGCGTGACCAACTTCGGCACTAATGCCAATAACGGGGTTGACGCCGTATGCTGAGGTAATTCCGCCGCGCAAGCCAATTTCTTCTTGCACCGTACCCGCTGCAATAACATCGCCGCGTGCCCTGCCAGCCTTTTTGACGTCCTCTAACACACGGGCGGCAATCCACACGCCAAGCTTGTCGTCAAAGGCACGTGCCACGGCAAAACCATCGCCAAACTCCTCAAATCCTACACCGTAGGTTATAGCATCGCCAATTCTAATGCGCTTTTTGGCTTCCTTGCCGTCAAGACCCACGTCAATAAAAAGGCGGTCATTTTGTGTAACGCTTTTGCGCTCGTCAGGCTCAATAAGGTGAATGGGCTTACGACCCACCACGCCACGTATAATCTCATGAGAGCGACTGGCATCTTTCTTTTCAGCAGCCGTACCCTTTGATGCAGCTGTTTGCGTCGTTGCACCCTCACCCGTTGCGTACACGTTAACCCGCATGCCAGGCAAAACCGCAGCGTCAACTCCCCCAATGGGGTCATAGCTGATAAAGCCATCGTCGGTGATGTATTTGACCATCATGCCAACTTCATCAAGGTGTCCAGCAATCATCACGCTCGGTGCCTTGCCTTTGGCAGTTTCTGCTGCCGTACCGGTAAGCGTTGCGTGAACACTGCCCAAAACGTTGGTTTCTATGGTGTCGGCAACTCCTTTGAGGCGCGCGCGCAGTATATCCGCTGCAGGTGCCTCGTAGCCAGAGGGCGAGGGTGCCTCGGTAAGTGCTTTTAGAAAATCTAAATCTCTCTTGTTCATTTTTCCTCCGTATGTGGTGTTATCTCGCTTGCACAACACCTCGTAGTGAATGGTTTATGCGGCGCAAAACACTTTTGCAATATTGCTCTGTACCAATATACCAAGAAACGGGCATGATTATGCGTGGCGGTGTCCTACCTTTAGTGATATAGTTATGCTAGTATAATCGTCATTATATCCAAAACTTACGGAGAAGCACGCAGGCAACCCAACAAAGGACACACCCGTGGAAGACAAAACCCTCGAGAACGAACCCTCAGAAAATGAAACCTCAGAAATCGAACCATTTGATGACATGACCCCCGGCGCTCAAGCTGTGCAGGCTGTTGTTGAACTATTTAGCACCAACCGTTTTGCGCAGGTGCTTGCTGCTGCTGGCGGTGCTCTCTCCTACCTCGCCTTTTTGCCACCCAGCGGGTTTTTGAGCAGTGCTTTTGGTTTTGCTCCCGGCTTTACACCCAGCAATCTTTTGTGTGCTATCTTTTATGCCCTCATAGTTGTGCTGCTCGTTGCGATTGCCTTTATCGACCAAAAAACCCAGCACATACCCAATATCTTGAGCCTTTGTCTTTTGGGCTGCGGAGTGCTTTCCTATTTTGTTGGGCCTCCCATCGAACCGTTTTCTCGTCTTATTGGCTTGTTGCTCGGAGGTGGCCCCTTTCTTCTTTTATCCCTTGTTGTACCGGGCTCTTTTGGCATGGGTGATGTAAAACTCATGGCTGCCTGCGGGCTTATTCTCGGCTGGGAAGGCATACTTATTGCTGCCTGCATTGGCATACTTATTGGCGGCGTACAAGGAATTTATTTTCTGACCAGTGGCAAAAAGGAGAGCAAAGAACATTTCGCTTTTGCGCCGGCGCTTTGCATTGGTGTTGTAGTCGCAATGTTTGCCGGACAATTTTTTATTCAGGCTCTTTTTTAGAACGGCTTTGCCTAAAACCCCACCTTTGGGCGAGCTCTTTTAAGAATGCCATCAAAACACTGCGGTCTCAATTTTCTCAAGCACTTAAGCCTCAAGCAAAAACTGTGACAAAAGCAAATGGGCATCAAAGCCCGATTTCATTTTCTTGTCCATATCGGCTGCCCGCACCAGCAACCCGCGCAGCTCAGCACTTGAATAGTTGCGGGCAGCCTGAGTTAGACGACGCACCTGCCAATCGGGACGACCCATTGCCTCCGCAAGAGCCCTTTCGCCGCTCAGCCCCCGCTCTTGAAGTGCTTTGACCGTAAGCAGCTCGCGCAGACGCATGACACACAGCCGCAGCAAATCAACAGGGGTTTCATTTTTGAGTTCACTCAGTGCCGCAAGTGCCGCTCCCGCCTGCCGGTTAGCAAACGCATCAACAAGATCCCACGGACTTCTCTCAAGGCTTCGTGACACCACTGCAGCAAGATCATTGCTCGTAATGTTGGTGCGGCCAAGGGCGACCACAAACGCTGCCAGCTTCTCAAGTTCCTTATCAAGTGCAAGCGTTGATGTTCCCACGAGCTCGATAAGATGGCGGGCAACATCTAAAGAAAGTTCGGTGCCTCGTGCACGTGCCATGGTCTGCACAAGGGCAGGAAGCTCGTTGCGCTTTTTCTCTGAGCAATCAATATAAGCGTGGGCATCGAGCTTTTTTATCGCTGTTATGAGTCGAGAGTTTTTGGCAAGTTTTTCTGCCTCAAGCACCAGCACGGTTGTTTCGCAGGGAGCAGCCAGATAAGCGACCAGTGCGTCCATAAGCGGCTTTGATGCTTTATCGGCCGTTTTTACCGCAACCAAACGTAAGGGCGAGAGAAAGGGCATGGTGTTGCAGGCATCTATGACGTCGTTGGGCTCTTTTACTTGCGCAGCATCAAAAAACTGTGCATTAAGCGTAAGGTCGCAATCTTTTGAAAGACGCTTCATCAGACGCTTAAGCAAAGACTCACGCTTAAGGTCATCAGAGCCCGCAAACAAATATGCGTTCAGCAGCTTTGGTTCTTTTTTGGTATCTTTTGTTTCACTCATAGGTTCATAGTAGCACACTGGACATCGAGAGCAAGTGCGCTAAAAGTTACCGTTACATCGCCGTGGTAGTCGGTTCGCAAGACGGAGGCCTGAGCGCCGTCAAGCGCCTCTATCACCTCTTTGCTCGGGTGTCCGTAGCGATTATTCTCCCCTACACTGATAAGCGCCAGCTGCACGCCGAGGGCTTCGGCCTGCTCGGGGCTGAAAGAAACTCTGCTTCCATGATGTCCCACCTTGAGAACATCGCAGGTGCTTATGAGCTGCTCGCTTAACATCTGAGCAACCTGTGCGCTTTCTGCATCTCCCGTAAGTAAGGTTGTGTGTTCGGCTATGCCGTCACCCTCAACGTCATAAAAAAGCAAAAAGCAAAGGCTTTCTGCATTGCCGCTTTCTGCCACAGGATACGCAGGAGAAACAACTTCAAGCCTCAAATGTCTGCTGAGAGAGATGGTGTCATTTAGCTTGAGCGCGCGCACCTGATTATTTCCTACCAAAGTGTGCGCAGCTCCCAAGGCCTCATGTTCTCCCTGTGCAGTAGGCACGTCAGCAGCAAAAAGAACGGCATCGACCTGCACCACCCCTTTGAGGGCACGTAAGCCACCATAGTGGTCGTCGTGGAGATGCGTAATTACCACCGCATCAAGCTTGGTAACATGAAAACGCGCCAGAGCGCTCGTAAGACGTGAAGCATTGGGGCCCGTGTCTATAAGTATGCTGTGATTCCCCTCTCGTATCAAAAGCGCATCTCCTTGCCCAACATCAAGCATAATAAGCTGAGGAGGATTAAGCTGCGGAAGAACCGTCAGGCTTACCGTAATAAAAAGGGTTGCCGCCAAAAAGAGGGTTACGGCCTTTTTAGGCTGAGGGCGCGGCCATCTCCAATAGAGTAATGCAGCGATTGCAAAAGCTACCACAAGAGCTAACACGAGCTCCAAGCTAAGGGGAATTGCAGCAAACGGCACACGTGCTAACGCACCCGCCAACCATGACGCAAACTGCGCCACAAGACATAAGGCTTCCAGCATCATGCGAGCCAGTGTTTCAGAAACTATTCCTACACACAAGGCTATCATGCCGCCTCCCACCAGCAAGGTAACCAAGGGAGTAACTAACAGGTTGGCAAGCGGCGAGATAAGAGGGAAAATTGAAAAGGTAGGTACTGCTATGGGTAAGGTTGCTGCCTGTGCCGTGGTGGTAAGGGCGAGAGCCTGTAGGGGCTCTCGTATGTGTTTGCGCGCTTCAAAGCGAGTACGTGCAGGCAAAAAAGTGCTACGAGCAATAAGAGCTTGGACTGGTGACGTAAGCCAAGACTGCGCAAGCGAGCAAAACAGGGAAATGCCGCATACCGCAAAAACCGAAAGCCAAAATCCTATCGAAAATGCATTCGGAGGATAGGCAAGCAGCATGGCCAAGGCAGCCGCCGCAAGTGCAGAGGGCGTATGAGCACGACGTTTTGCAAAAAAGGCACAGACAGATACTCCACCCATAACCGCCGCTCGAATTGCTGAGGGCTGAAGCCCTGTGAGAACAACGTAGAGAGCCAAAACGATAATGAGCAGTGCTATTTCTAAACTGCGTCGTCCGGGAAGTTTTGAAAGCACCCAACCAAGCAAGCCTGCCACCACCACCAAATGACTGCCAGAAACAGCAATAAGATGAGAAAGTCCCGTTGCCCTAAAAGATTGCTCGGTATTTGATGCTCTGAGCATCTCTCGGTATCCGAGCAACACACCTGCCATCAAGGCCGCACCCTCGCCACCAATCTCTTCAAAGAGCTGTACGTTGTGCGCTCGAAAGCCGTCAATACCACCGATGATATCTGGTCGTAGTGAGGGCTCCGATACTTCTGAGATGGTTACCGTTCCGCAGATACCTTGTTCAAATAATGAACGGTTGCGTTCTTTGAGTGCTGAAAAACTGATGTTGGCGCTGAGTTGCATTCCTTGGGGTAGCGCTTCCTGATTGCGCTTCCATAAAACCTGCACGGTACCAAAGCGTCCATCTGCACTCACAACCTTTGCTGTAGACGTTGCGCCATAGGCACCGGTACGTGCATCGCTCGTTATAGTGAGAAACGCAGCATTTTGCTCGGCTTGCGACAAACTGTCAGCCTGCTCCTGCACGCCTCCCCAAAAGTGAAGCCCCAACGCACTGCCTACCAGCAAGGCTGCAAGACTTAGGCAGGCCACGCGCTTTGCGGTTGTTTCTACCTTGAGCATGGCATGCAGCCCAAGGAGCAAGGCAAGTAAGAGCAGGAACAGCACTACGAGCAGAGGCTTTTTGGTAAGCGCTGCATCTAAGAAAAAAGTAAGAGAGTTTGGAGGACAGCTCTCAGAGCAAAAAATCGTGCTTGCTATAGTTTGCTCAGCGAGAAAAATACCCACAAAGGCACACGCCACTGGCAGCAAAAGAAGCGGGAGCAAAGGACGCAAAGGGTGTGTTGCAGCAATCAGCGGCTTGCCTGAGTTGGCTCTACGGTGTGCGTTTGCCTGATTATGGTCAACGCCAGACTGCTGCTTGTTGTCCCTTTGCCAAGCGTCATCGTGCAACTCAACAACCCCGTGGTCGAGCTGAGCAAAGAGAGCTTTGAGGGCGCGAGTTGGCAAGGGCGTTTTATTCGTATGGCGATGATTTTTCATCTGATAAACGAAGTGCTATACCGTTATGTATTCGGCAATGGCTTCATATTTTTTATCGCCAATGCCAGAAACATTTTTAATATCCTCCTTTTTTGAGAAGGCACCGTGCGCGGTGCGATAGTCGATAATTCTTTGCGAAAGCGCCGGACCAATCCCGTTGAGCGTTTGAAGCGTTGTTGCATCGGCGGTATTTATATTGACCTTGCCCTGTGCCGCCGCCGCCCCGCCTGTGTTTGAGCCAGCAGACGCAGCGCCTGAGCCCGCGTTTGCACCAGAACCACCTGAGGTAGTGCTGCTGGGCGGCGGCGGCACTACCGTTACCTTGTTATCTGCCAGTTCCTTGGTGGTATAGATGTGAATATGCATGCCGTCCGTTACGAACTCAGCAAGATTAACAGTTGTGGTGGCAGCTCCTTTTGTAAAGCCCCCTGCTGCTTCGATAGCATCTCCAATGCGGGCTGAAGCGGTAAGCGTAAAAAGTCCCGGCGAGGCAACCGCACCCGTAACATAGACCACGCACGGCTCTGTGCTGCCACCACTACTTGCTGCTTCACTCCCCTCGCCTGCCGCAGACTCACCTTCAGTCTGTGCATTTGTGTCCTCTGCGGCAGGCGTTTTTCCCTCCGAAATCTGAGAAGTGGCATCGAGCGTTTCAGAGCCTGACAAAATAGCGAAGCTGTTGTGTTCCTGCAGCACATTAAACCCAAAAAGCCCCAGCAGGCCGCAAACAACTAACACCACTACCGCATTACGCTTGAGCAATTCCCAGAGGTCTTTGAGGGGGACTCGACCTTCTGCTTCGGAAGCGTCCTGTTGAGGTTGAGGGTTTTCTCGCAGAGATTCTTGCAGAGTTGGCAATTCAAACGGGTTCATGGCACAGCCTTTCTTGATAGGAATAGGTACAAAGCTGCGCCATCGTAGCACGCAATTCTGTACCGGCTCTGTACCGTTTCTGTACCCCCGCTATATTTTTTCTTACTTTTTTATTAGCCGGTTCTTACTTGGCGATTAATCTTAGGTGAGTTCGCTTAGGTCAAAATCAAGCTCACATCAAACTCGCAGCTTAATGCAGCCTTCCATTCCCTCAAACTCCCAAACACTCGCCAAGTCCCAACCAAGCGAGATATAAAAGCTCGGTTTCTCAGCCACTTCAGACGTAATAATAAGGGCATCCTCCCGCAAAAGTGCGCCTGCCTCCACCGCAAGGGCATAATTGTTTCCGTCATACACAAAAAGTGCGTCATCTCCTCGATAGCCCTCGTCAACGCCAACCACGTATGCCACATAGAGCCCCGGAGGAACTCCAACAATGCTCGGACTCAAAATGACACACTCAGAAATGCTGCCCCTGCCTTTGGCGTACCCGCAAATACCCGAAGCAGCGGGTGAGCCGCTGGCTACCACAGAGCCAGTTACCAAGCAGCGCGCAATACGTCCCGAGGAGTCTATGTCAACACACTCGAGTCGTCCGCAGATACCTCCAGCGTCGCTGCTTCCTGAGTGCGAGCGCGTAGAAATACCCGCATGCGACGCACAGTCCTCCACATATCCACCGTAGAGATATCCAGCAATGCCGCCGCCGTACACCTCGGCTCCAACAACACGCAAGCTTCCCGCAGCATAACAACGCTCTATGCTGCCGTTTGACGTGGCAACAATACCTCCCACACTGGCGTTTGCCGTATCGGACAACTCAACATTTACGTTTCCGTCAAAAGAACACCGCACAATATTTCCGATATTCTTAGCGCAAATCCCTCCCACGTACACATCGGTTGTCGCGGAATATCTTTGCCAATACGAACCACACGCCTCAATAGTTCCGCTTACAATACATTTTTCAATCGTACCGCTGTTGCTCATAGCTATGCCGCCAACCGCGTCGCATTCGCTCGGCTGAATGCTCACCCCTGAGAGCCGCAGGTTTTTTACCGTACCTGTTTTTCCCACAAAACCAAACAGGGCAACGTACTGTTGTTTGGCCGTAGTAGTAAGACCTGTTATCGAAAAGCCCTTTCCATCAAGCGTGCCCGCAAACGCTTGACGAGCGCTACCACAAAGCACCTGCCAACCAGAGGCTTCCTCGCAAAGCTTGCTCACATCTATGTCGCTGCCAAGGACATAGTTGCCACTTGGACAAGCGTCGATGGCAAGAAGCTCGTCGGGCGTTGTAATAGTACGAACCTCAGCGGACAGCATAGCTATCTCCCCTATTAAAAGTTGTCCATACCAATGCAAGAATAGAGAGCACGTTTTTCATTTATTCCACGTCCTGCCCAACAGCACGAACCACCAGTTCGCTTGTAATTTCTGAAACCCACTGCTGGATGGGAAGTGTTTCCCACGCAGCAGCAACCTCATCAAGTTTGGCATGGGTTTCTGGGTTGCGCGGCATAAAGAGCGTGCAGCAGTCATCGTGGTCTTGCGTTGAGAGCTCGTAGGTTCCCAAACGCAAAGCCTCGTCAATAATTTCTTGTTTGTCGGTACCGATAAGCGGCCGCAAAATGGGCAAGGTGGCAACCTCATCAACGGCACGTATATTGGCAAGCGTTTGTGAGGCAACCTGCCCGAGCGACTCGCCCGTTACCAGCGCACCAGCCTTCTCGCGCTTAGCCACCACATTGGCAACAGCAACCATAAGACGACGGTAAAATATCACGCGCAGCTTGTCGGGCACGTTAAGTGAAATTTCTCGCTGATAGCTCCCAAAAGGAACGCAAATAAGCCGATCTAAACCACCTGCCGGCGACAAAACCTGTGCCAGTTCGCCCACAAGATACGAGGAAGTGTCAGGAACTTCTGGCGCACCTGAAAAATGCAATCCCGTTACCCGTGCGCCACGCCTCATCATACGCCATGCGGCAACAGGAGAGTCAAGACCAGCAGAAAGCAAGCATACGACCCTGCCCGACGAACCAACAGGAAGCCCGCCAACGCCTCGGATAGAATGCACATACACGTACACATTGTTTTCAATGACTTCAACATGCACCTTGGCGTCCATATCACGCATCTGCACACGTTTTTGCGGCAGCTTCTCACAGAGCCACGCACCAACGAGTTGATTCAATTCCATACTTGAGATGGGAAAATTAGTATTTGCACGCCGAGCGTCTACCTTAAACGTTTCATAGGGCTCAGCAAGCTCGAGAGCTGCAAGTGCTGTTTCGCACATAATCTCAAGTTCGCGTTCGCACTGCAGCGCGCAAGAAACACGTACCACGCCGGGAATCAGCGAAACCCGCTGAGCTATCTCTTGTGCTTGTTCAAAAGAATCTGCTGTTACGCGCTCGCGCCCAGCAAGTTTGCTCACCTTACTTAAGGGAGCAATCTCGCGCAGAGCATGCGCTATGTTGGCACGGAGTTTTCGTTCAAAAACAGAACGGTTGCGCCCTTTGAGCCCAAGTTCATGGTAGTGGACAAGACAAACAAAGCGCGTCATGGGGCATCAAGAAAATCAGATTTTTGCGGCAGTAAACGCCTCGTGGTCGTAGCCTATTTCGTCACGCTCAATCTCTTCCATAGCCAAAGAAAGCGGCTTGCGACCTGCAAGCTGGGCAATCTGGGTGGCGGATTGAAGGGCGATGGCACGGTCGCGTTGACCACGCATCATATCGTTAATGTCGCGCGCGCGCTCAGAGGCAACGGCACACAACAGATACTTATCGTTGTCAGCTTTTTCAAGCAGCTCGTCAATAGATGGTTGCATCAAAGACATTCAAACACTCCTTAATCGTTCTACGTACTTCACCTGTTGGTTGCTTTTGCGGCTCTCTCTTTCAGCAGCCAAAAACTCCCTCTATGGTTACTCTCTTGTTTCCTCAATCACTTTTTTAGCACGACAACCCAGCACAACATCAGCCAGCTTTTCTATGGCTGCGTCAAGATTGTCATTAGTGATTACGACATTATAGCGGTTTTTGCAGTTTAATTCCACCTGCGCCGTTTCAAGCCGCCGTTTTATGCTTGCCTCTGTTTCGGTTTTGCGCTCGCGGAGGCGTTGCTCTAGCTCCTCAAGAGAGGGCGGTTGCACAAAAATGGATACGGCATCGGGGTAGCGCTCTTTAACCTGCGCCTCGCCTTGCACGTCTATTTCTAGGATAAGGTCTTTGCCAGCCGCTAAAGCACGGTCGATTTCGCTGGCAAGCGTTCCGTAGCGATTGCCATAGACACACGCCCACTCAGCAAAGTCTTGCTTGTCAAGCGCACTATCAAATTGTTCATCGGAAAAAAAATGATATGCAGCCCCGTCTACCTCTCCGGGTCGCGGGGCGCGCGTAGTTGCTGAAACGCTGAGTTCTATGTCCTCAACACATTCAAGCAAAGATGAAACAAGGGTACCTTTACCTGCACCGGACGGACCGGAGATAATAAAAAGGGTACCCTTATTCATACGTCTTAACGTGCTTAGTCGAGATACTCGAGGAGAGCAGCCTTCTGCTTGTCGCCCAGACCTTTAACACGACGGGTTTCAGAAATGCCAAGATCCTCCATGAGTTTTTGGACTTTTGCTTTTCCAAAACCAGGAAGAGATTCGAGCAGCGTCGAAACCTTAATCTTTGCAACTACAGGATCGTCAGCGTTGTCCAGCACCTGAGCAATAGAGAGCTGGCCGGTCTTGACTTTCTCGCGCAGTGCGGCGCGAGCCGTACGTGCCTCGGCAGCCTTCTTGAGTGCTTCTTTACGTGCTTCGTCTGACAATTGGGGCAATGGCATAATCGCTCCTTACGATAGGTTACAGTACCATGATTGTAGTGTTTCTGCTCTTAGTTGACAAGCGCAAACCCATAAAAACTTCGATACGTTGATTATTTGACAGATAAGCGGCTTCCCGGAGCGTCCATTTGCATACCTTGCTTACATAATTTGCAGTCCTCGGGAGCCCATGAGGGGGTTTCAAAACGCAAAAGCGGATAAAAGGGTGCTTGGAAAGCATTATGTTTTTAGAACAAGCTGTCCAACATCTAAGGCAATTTTTACTCGCAAAAAATCTTCGTTATTTGTAGTCTGAAAATCCCTACCCTCCACATTTATGTTGAACACGTGACAAATTGAGGCACCCCCCAGTCTGTCAGGAACCCACACAGTAATATAGTTGTCTGCTTCCGTAAACTCAGATACAATGTCGACACGGCACATTAATTGGCTTGCCTTATTTTCACTTATCTTGAACCAAAACCCATCTGGAGCACTAACTAGATCTTTAGAGTCCAAGCTAAAGTTCACATAATCAAAGCTCGCCCAATAGTCGCTTTCATCAAGGTTGCGCGAGGAAAAAGTGAGCTTTTCTGCGCGAAACCATTCATCTTGTAGCGTATACGCTGCGTCAGTTTGGTAAAAATATAGTTCGTCAAGCATATATCCGAGCATCTCGTTGTCTACTTTTTCACCGTTCACGATTAGTTCAGTCTCTGGCGTAACAATAATCGGAATGCCATGAGTTACCGTTATGCCCCTGACCGTCTCGTTTATGTTGAGTGTTAGCCCATGACACACTACGCTGTCGTCTCTTAGCCAGGAGCTGTAATTGTTTATGACGCCAGTAGAACGAAGCACTCCAGCCTCATCAACGTCAACCCAATTTCTTGAACTTGCTTCGCCTTCAACCATGAATAGATTCATTGCATTAACAAGTTCTTTTACTTCTGAAGGTGTACGGGAAAGTGTTGGCAGAGATCTCAAAGTTATATCAGAGGTCATCTCAAGCTCAGGTTCCCAAGGTGTATATTTTTCTGGTTCATAAAGAAAAAAACCTATTACAAACAAAACCGAGAGGCCAATCGTCAACAAGAATAAAGCAAGGTTTTTATTACTAAAATTGCTCTCTTTTCTTGCTTCTTCCTTGCAGTCTACCGACACATCTCGCATGATAGCCTCTTGTTGAACATTTGCTATGGCTCTATGTTTCTCACCCACAGAAACAAAACGAAAGCCCCTATCCCATAATAGACTAACAACAAAATAGCCTATTGCAAACCCAGCCATGCATACCACAACATCGACTATGTCAGTTATTCCTAGATGGAGCAGATATTGCATTGTCTCTATAGCAAGAATAAGCGTCAGCCCAAGGACAAGCGCCATTAGCGTTGATTTTATGTACCGAAAAGCAAGTGCGCCAAGCGGAACAAATAGTAGAATATTGAACAGGACCGATTCTGGGTATTCGATAATCTGCGTATAAAGATCAAACATGTTCAAGTTTAATTCTTGTATTCCAATGGTTTTTAACATAACTACTACAAACAACAATACCAAATAGCCAATCGCATCAGCACGTAGGAGCAAAACAGAAAGCCTATTGCCTAAAAGCTGATAAAAATTGAAAAACAAAACTATGCTCACAAAAAGTGTGAAGGCCCAAATAAAATAGGGAACTTGGCTACCACCAAGCCCTAACGAGAAAGCTAAGGCGTGTGCGCTTGCAAGCATGCTTCCGTTCATTACAATAAAAAGGCTACAAAAGAGTAAAGCTGACGCCAAAAAGGACAATATAATTCTTGTTGCTTTGTTCATGCATCGCCTAACTGTTAGCCAGCCAAGTCGTGGACTTTTGAACAGCCGTCCACGACACAGGTCTCTTTCTTGTTAAAACATACAAAAGTTTTTAACCTCTTACTGCTCTTACGAATAGAACCGGCCGCTTATGTCAAACCTATGATTTACAGCCGCGCTAAAATAAAGACGGTATTTCCCTGAAGAACAATATGCACTAAATGTTTGAAAAGAAACATTATTCTTAAAAGTTCTAGACCCAACTGTGGTCCATGTTACAATTTTCTTCCTTTGAATGGAAACTTTCATAATCTGATTTGGAAAACCTCCAGGTGAGATTTTTTGCGAATGTTGGACATAGCACGTTTTTCCTGAAGTCAGATTATAAGTCTTGATGGAGGGTTTATTTGCAATGCCTTTTCCGTTGTAGGTAAACATCGTCCCAGCCTCTGCCATAGCCGAAAATGAAAGTGCCAGAACAAACGATAAGAGCAGCGCAAGAACAGCTTTTCTGAACATAGAGCTATCAAAAACGTTTTTCTTCTCCATATATAATCCTTTCCACCGGTTAGAAATAACAAAAGAATATGATGTAATTTATGATATAAACCCTCCTCTTTCTGATAACTGGGCTGGCAAGCTTGCATAGTGAGATCTTTGTGCTAACTCGTCAGAAAGCACTGTGACAACTTCTCACAGCCCACATTGTAACAAAGGCGAGGGGGGGGGGGTCAAGTATGAGACTGACACTATTTTCCTAGCTACTTTTACGGCTTCCCGGAGCGTCCATTTGCATACCTTGCTTACATAATTTGCAGTCCTCGGGAGCCCATGAGGGGGTTTCAAAACGCAAAAGCGGATAAAAGGGTGCTTGGAATACCGGCACTCCCCCGCGGTCTATGAGCGAAACGACTGCCACCACGGTAGCCTCTGCCGCTTCAACAAGGTCGCAAACCTCTTTGACCGAGCCGCCCGTAGTAACCACGTCCTCAGCAACCAGCACCTGAGCGGTGGGCGGTATTTCAAAAGAACGGCGCAGCTGCATAACGCCCTCTTTGCGCTCCGTGAACAAGAAAGGTTTGTCGAGTGCCGTGGCAACCGCAAAACCAAAAAGTATGCCGCCGATGGCAGGAGAAATAACGAGGTCGATGTTGGTGTTCTGAGTTTCCTCAAGCAAGCGAGCAACCGTTTCTGCCGCCAGTTGATTGGTAAGTCGGGGGTGTTCGAGCACGCGCGCGCATTGGATATAGGTATCTGAGTGCCGCCCGCTGGTGAGCTGGAAGTGTCCCTTGCGCACTGCTTGGGTTTGCTCAAGTGCTGTCAAAACCGCTGCATCGTCCATTCTCATAATGTGCCTTCCTTTATCTCAGAAATAATTTTATGAAGTGCCTCGCTGGGGTTTTCTGCCTCAGTTATGGGACGCCCAATAACCAAATGACTAGCACCCGCCGCCAAGGCAGCTGCTGGAGTTGCAACTCTGTGTTGATCGCCCAGCTCGGCACCAGCGGGTCGAACCCCTGGGGTAACAATAAGTGCTTCTGGCCCCAACACTTCTCTGAGCATAGCTGCCTCCTGCGGAGAAGCAACCACGCCCGAAAGCCCAGCGTTTTGCGCCAGCAAGGCAAGGCGTTTTACTTGGTCTTGCGTGCTTTGCTCAACACCAATAGAAGCAAGGGTATTTGCGTCCGTAGAGGTAAGTACCGTAATGCCTACGGAGAGCGGCTTGTCGCCTTTTTGCTCAGGCGGTAATGCTGCGTAACCAGCCTCTCCACCAGCACACGCCGCCTCCATCATGGCAGCACCACCGCTTGCGTGAATGCTAAACATATCTGCACCACATTCCACCACGCTTTGCGCCGCACCCTGTATTTGATGCGGAATATCATGAAGCTTGAGGTCGACAAAAACCTTAAAACCTCGCTCCTTAAAAAGCTGCACAATTTGAGGACCTTCTCGGTAGAACAAGGTCATACCCACCTTAAGCCAGCCAACCTCTCCTTCGAGCTGGGCGGCAAGTGCGTGTGCTTGCTCCCTGCCGCAATCAAGCGCCACAATAATGCGCTCGGCGGGCTCAAGTGCCTTGTAGTCAGTTGGCATTTTCTCTCTGCTGCTCATGCTAAAAGCCCTCCAATCAGCTCGTTGATATCCTCTACGCCTTGGCTCTCGCACCAAAGTTGCATCTCGTCTGCAAGGCGCAGGGCAACAAGAGGGTCGGCAAAGTTAGCCGTGCCCACCGCAACAGCAGTAGCACCCGCAAGCATAAACTCAATGGCATCGGTGGCATTACGTATGCCTCCCATGCCTATAAGCGGTACAGAAACCGCTTGATAGCAACGATGCACGGCAAGCAGGGCAACCGGCTTTATAGCAGGACCAGAAAGACCACCCGAGCCACGAGCAAGCAAAGGCTTGCGCAATTTGGCGTCGATGGCCATACCCGCAACCGTGTTGATGAGCGAGAGTGCGCCGGCACCGGCAGCCTCAACACTTTTGGCAATCTCGGTAATGTCAGTTACGTTAGGGGTCAACTTTACGATAAGTGGTCGCTTGGTAGCAGCTCTACACGTGCGTGTTACCGCTGCGGCAACTTCTGGGTCAACGCCCAATGCCATGCCGCCACAATCAAGATTAGGACAGGAAATATTTATCTCATAGGCATCAACCACAGTTTCTTGCTCAAGACGCTCTATAACGGGAGCAAACTCGTCAACCGTATGTCCACACACATTTACCACAAGCGGAAGCTCGGGAGCATTTTTGGCAAGCCATGTTAAGTCGTCTTGACAAAAGGCCTCAACTCCCTTGTTTTGCAAGCCTATTGCATTAAGCATGCCGCTTGGTGTTTCGGCAATGCGCGGGGTGGCGTTGCCTGTCCACGGCTCAAAGGAAACACCCTTGGTGGTCAGTGCGCCGAGCGCCTCAAGCTCTGTGGCAGGGTTTACGTTTTTTGAAGGCTCGCTTGAAGCCCCAACACTTGCCTGCCAAAGTTCGGCATACTCGCGCCCCGAGGCAAAGGTACCCGAGGCAACCGTAACGGGGTTTTTCATGGACAAGCCGCCTACGTTGACAGCAAGATTCACAGCAGAGGCACCAGAGTTTTTGTCGAGAGCCTTAGTCATTCCATATCACCTCATCTGCCTTAAATACCGGCCCGTCCACGCAAGCACGTTTTTTGCCTGCCGTAGTTTCAACCACACACGACAGGCAAGCGCCAATGCCGCACGCCATACGTTCCTCAAGCGAAACTTCACAGGGTATGCCTGCTTTGCGCGCAAGCAACGCAACCCCACGCTGCATGAGGTGTGGGCCACAGGTGGCAATGGCATCAAAACTGCTTTTCTTCAAAAGCTCAGCAGCACGCTCGGTAGTAAAACCGTGAAACCCAGCACTTCCGTCATCGGTACAAATAGGTATGTTTTCTGCACCGAGCAAGGTTTCAAAGTCTTTTTGGAAAACGAGCAGGTCAGCATTCTGGGCGCCTAAAACTACCTGCACCTGTTTGCCCTGTGCCTTAAGCTGCTCGGCAAGCGGATACAGAGGAACAGCCCCCATGCCACCTGCAATCAGTAAAACGTTTTTCGCCTCAGGAGCACAACTCCAGCCACGCCCCACCGGGCCAATAATATCGAGCTTCTGCCCTACTTTGAGGCTTGTCATCTGCTGGGTTCCTGCGCCAAGCACCTGATACACCAGCTCTATGGTGCCCGCAGCACTATTGCAGCGATACAAGCCAAAAGGCCGTCTCAAAAGATGGTCATCAAAGTGAGGGATACGTAAATGCACAAACTGCCCTGGCAGGGCGTGTATTGCCGCATGGGGCGCACGTAAAACCAGCCTGCGGATACCACCGTTTTTGTCACAAGAGCCTATATCAAGCACCTCGCAAGGCTCCAAAACACCAGAAGCCGCTTGGCAACTCAAGCTTTCCCTTGCGCCAACAGCCTCACACATTCCACTGCTCCAAATCCTGTAGTGCCAGCGGCACGAGAATATCCTTGCTCTCGGCATCACGCTTGGCAACTTCTATGGCGCGCACCAGCGCACCAGCGCCTGCGATAGTAGTTGCATAGCAAATCCCGTAGCGCACCGCTGCGGTTCTCATACGATAGGCATCTCCGCGCGTTTCTTGCCCAAAGGGCGTATTTATCACCAAGTCTATTTCCCCATTGGCAAGCATGTCGCCAATGTTTGGTTGCTCGTCTTGCACGCGGCGCACCACTTCAACCGGAATACCCGACGCCCGCAAGGTACTAGCCGTACCCGCCGTTGACACAATCTTAAAGCCAATGTTGTGCAGGCTGTGCGCTATGGGAGCAATAGAGCGCTTGTCGCGGTCGCATACCGAGATAAATACCGTCCCACCCAAAGGCAGCGAATAGTCAATTGACAAAGCAGCTTTGGCATAGGCGATGGGAAAACTCTCGCCAATGCCCATGACCTCACCCGTAGACTTCATTTCTGGGCCAAGCAAAATATCCGCACCCGGAAAACGCCCAAAGGGCATAACCGCTTCTTTTACGCTGTAGTGCCCCAGCTCGCGAGCATCGCTTGGTAAGTTGAGGCTCGCTATGCTTTCGCCCGCCATAATGCGTGCGGCACATTTTGCCAGAGGCACACCCGATGCCTTGGACGTAAAGGGCACGGTACGAGAGGCTCGGGGATTAACCTCAATAACATAAATTTCGGAGTCCTTAACCGCAAACTGCACGTTAATAAGCCCCCGCACGCCAACTGCCAAAGCAAGCGTGGCAGTATGCTCGCGCACGCGGTCGATAATACTTTGCGAAAGCGAGAACGGCGGCAAACAGCACGAGGAATCTCCACTGTGAATACCGGCCTCCTCAATATGCTCAAGCAGTCCGCCAATATACACTTCTTTACCGTCACACAAGGCATCAACATCAAGCTCAACCGCACCCTCTAAAAAGCTGTCAAGATAGACCGGATGGTCGGGAGAAATACGGGTCGCCTCGTTCATGTAACGCTCAAGATACTCAGCGTTATAGGCAATTACCATGCCACGCCCACCCAACACATAACTTGGGCGCACCAGCAAGGGATAACCCAAGCGGTCTGCTACCTCAAGGGCCTCCTCAAAGGAATCTGCTGTACCAGCAGCAGGATAGGCAATGCCCAGCTCGTCAAGCAAACGAGAAAAACGCTCTCTGTCCTCGGCAAGGTCAATGGCCTCAGGCTTGGTACCCATTATAGGAACACCCGCCGCCTCAAGCGGCTTGGCAAGCTTGAGCGGAGTTTGGCCACCGAGCGTTACTACCACGCCAGCAGGTTGCTCAGCATCTACAATGTCCATGACGTCCTCATAGGTCAAGGGCTCAAAATACAAGCGGTCTGAGGTGTCATAGTCGGTCGAAACAGTTTCGGGGTTGCAGTTGACCATGATGGTTTCATAACCCATATCAGCCAAAGCGTACGAGGCGTGTACGCAGCAGTAATCAAACTCTATGCCCTGCCCAATGCGATTGGGACCAGCGCCCAAAATCATAGCTTTTGGCTTTTCTGAGGGCAAGGTGTCGCCCGTTTTTTCATAGGTTTTGTAGTAATAACTTGTATCGCTGGCAAACTCTGCAGCACAGGTATCTACCAGCTTAAAAGCAGGTACCACCCCCAGCTCTTTACGGCGTGTGCGCACCTGCGCTTCAGTGGTCTGGGTAAGGTGAGCAATTTGAATGTCGCTTGCACCAAAAGTCTTGGCACGCCACAGTTCATCGTAGCTTAAAGCCTCAAGGTTCTTGCCCTCAAGTGCCGCTGTTTCATCAACCATTGCTTTGAGGCGGTTGACAAACCACGGGTCAATTTGGCTTGCCTCAGAAACCTTTTCAACGCTCCAGCCACGGCGCAAAGCCTCAGCCATGTAAAAAAGTCTATCCTCGGTGGGCAGGCCCACAAGTTCATCAAAGCGCTCCTCGTCAAAGTTGCCCTTGCCGTCAAAGCCTATGCCCGCACGATTATTTTCTAGCGAGCGCGCTGCTTTGCCCAAGGCCTCTTCAAAAGTACGCCCAATGGACATAACCTCGCCAACCGCCTTCATGCGCGTAGTAAGCGTAGTGTCGGTGCCCTTAAACTTCTCAAAGGCAAAGCGTGGAATCTTGACCACCACGTAGTCAATGGTGGGCTCAAAGCAAGCAGGAGTAACCCGCGTCATGTCGTTGGGCATCTCATCAAGTGTGTAACCCACGGCAAGCTTGGCGGCAAACTTGGCAATGGGAAATCCCGTTGCTTTACTGGCCAGAGCCGACGAGCGCGATACACGCGGATTCATCTCAATAACAATCAAACGTCCGTCTTTGGGGTTGATGGCAAACTGCACGTTACTGCCGCCGCTTTGCACGCCAACCTTTTTGAGAATGTCGAGCGCAGCAGTACATACCCGCTGATACTCAATTTTACTGAGCGTCATAGCAGGAGCAACCGTAATGGAATCCCCCGTATGTACGCCCATTGCATCAAAGTTTTCAATCGAGCAGATAATAATGCCATTGCCTTTTTTATCGCGCATTGCCTCGATTTCAATTTCTTTCCAACCAAGAACGCTTTCCTCAACCAAAACCTCTCCTGCTGGAGAAAGGTCAAGTCCTTGCGCAACAATTTCGCGCAACTCTTTAATGTTGTGAGCAATGCCGCCACCAGCACCACCGAGCGTAAATGAAGGACGCAACACTAACGGAAAACCCATTTCATCGGCGAGCTTCTCGGCATCCTCTATGCCATAAGCATAGCCGCTTTTTGCGCACTCAAGCCCAATCTCAGCCATGGCCTCAGCAAAGAGCTTGCGATCCTCTCCCCGCTCGATAGCCTCAACATCGCAGCCAATGACTTCAACATTGTATTTTTCTAAAACTCCCGCCTTTGCCAAATCAACGGCGCAATTAAGCCCCGTTTGCCCACCCAGTGTTGGGAGCAAAGCATCGGGGCGTTCGCGGGCAATAATACGTTCCAGCGAATCGACGGTTATAGGCTCAACATAGGTGCGGGTTGCCATAGCAGGATCGGTCATAATGGTGGCAGGATTAGAGTTGACTAAGATAACCTCAAAACCGTCCTCCTTAAGCACCTTACACGCCTGCGCGCCTGAATAATCAAACTCGCACGCCTGCCCAATAACAATGGGGCCTGAGCCTATGATAAGTACGCGGTTTATGTCTGTTCTACGCGGCACGGTTGTCCTCCCTGTTCAATATTTACTCTGTTGTTGCTCTGTATAGTTGTATTGGTTTTGCTGGTTCTTTCTCTCGTTCTCTTAGTTCTTGGCGTCCATAAGCTTGATAAAGTCGGTGAAAACGTAATGGCTCTCATCTGAGCCCGATGCTTCGTCGGGGTGATGCTGAACACCAAACGCTGGTATGTCAAGGAAACTGATGCCCTCGGGCGTTTGGTCGTTGAGATTAGTGTGCGTGAGGGCAATGGGCCCAAAGCGTTCGTTTTTGACTACGGGGGCGTCGTTGTCCAAAGCGTTGCCTGAAGCGTTGTCTAAAGCGGCCTTTGCGTCCGCTCCCTCTTGTGCAAGAGCAGTGCCAAGACTTGCAAACACCACACCAAAGTTGTGGTGTTGCGTAGTTATCTCGGTAGAACCCGTAGTGAGATTCTTAACGGGGATATTGCAGCCGTGATGGCCAAACTTCAGCCTTTCTATCTCCGCTCCAGCTGCCAGTGCCATAATTTGCATGCCAAAGCCAACGCCCAAAACGGGGATCTTTCCCAGCAGCTCCGCAGCTGCCGCAATGGTTTCTTGAGCTTGCTCTGGGTTGCCGGGGCCATTTGAGAAAATAACACCGTCTGGCTTAACCGTGAGAATATCTTGCGCAGGAGTATTCCACGGAGCCACCGTAACCGCGCAGCCAGCACGCTGCACGTTGCGCAAAAGACTCGCTGTAACACCACAGTCATAGACAACAACTTTGTGCTGCGCAGGCGCTGCGGGCTTCAAAATAAAATCGTATGCTTCGTTTTTATCAAGATATTCAAACGCCCTTTTGCAGCTTACTTCTTGCGTTACGTTTTGCTCAGAAAGCGGGGTAGAAGCCTGCACCTTTTTCAAAAGTGAAGCCCTGTCTAAATCGCTAGTTGAGATAACCGCACGCAAGGAACCGTTATCGCGAATATGTTGTGTAAGTGCACGGGTGTCAACCTGTGAAATAGCAACCACGCCCTCTGTTGCAAGAAACTCTGGCAGACTCATTTCTGAGCGAAAGTTAGAGGGTGTTTCGTTTATATCGTGTGCCACCAGCCCCCGCAGGCCAAGCTTCTCAGACTGAAGGTCGGCTCGGGCAACACCGTAGTTTCCAATTTGCGGATAGGTCATAACCAGGATTTGCCCGGTGTAACTTGGGTCACTGATAATCTCAAGATACCCCACAACCGCGGTGTTAAAACAGACCTCTCCAAAGACCTCACCCGTTGCTCCGCAAGAAACACCTTCAAAACAGGTTCCGTCCTCAAGCATGAGCAGCGCAGGTGCCTTATGTTGCGCCGTTGTGTTTTCCGTTTTCATCTATCAACAACCTTTCCGTTTTCTCTCTATCGTCTTTTTGCTTTAGGCCTCTCTTGCCATCATTTTTCGTGCCCTCAGGCAACAACCTTTCCGTTCTCAAGCGTTGCGTAGCCATCAACAAAAACATGGCGCGCCCTGCCCTTAAGCTCAGCACCAATAAAGGCAGAGTTATTAGATTTAGACTCAAAACAATCGGGTGTAACCGTCCAGATAATCTCAGGGTCAATGACCGTTAGATCCGCCGTTGCGCCAACTTTGAGCTTTGCGGCCTCAAGTGCCAGTATGCGGCGCGGTGCATGTGCCATGCGCTCAACCAAAACGTCCCAGTCAAGTAAATCCTTGTCAACAAGGTGAGTGACCATGAGGCTCAAAGCAGTTTCAAGACCAGTAGTACCAAAGGGAGCAAGCTCAAACTCAAGAGATTTTTCATGCCGAGCGTGCGGGGCATGATCGGTGGCAACGCAGTCAATAGTTCCCTTTACAAGCGCATCAACAAGAAAATTACGATCGGCTTCGGTGCGCAGAGGTGGATTCATTTTGAAGTTAGTATTGTAGGTTTCGTCAAGATTTTCCTCACTCAAAAAGAGATGGTGAGGGGTAACCTCGCAGGTAACGGGAAGTCCTTTTTCTTTTGCGCTTGCGACCAACTCAACACCACGTTTGGTAGAGATGTGCTGAATGTGCAACGGGCAGCCAGTAAGCTCGCACAGCGCAATGTCGCGAGCAATTTCGAGCTCCTCGCCAAGTGCAGGCCAGCCCGCTAAACCAAGGCGTGTAGAAACCGCACCCTCATTGACAACGCCGTCTGCCACCAGCTCCTCATCTTGACAGTGAGTAAGCACGGGAGCCCCAAACTGCTTGACATACTCCATCGCACGAAGCATGAGGCTATTGTCTTGCACGCCGCGCCCATCGTCGGTAAAAGCAACCGCGCCCGCAGCATGCATATCGCCCATCTCGCTGAGGGCCTCCCCTTTTAAGCCTGAGGTAAGTGAGCCAGAAACGAGGATTTTGGTGCGTGTTGCTTCGCGCGCTTTTTCATTGACGGCCCGTACGCGAGAACCAGTGTCGATTATTGGCTTGGTGTTAGGCATACCAAGCACTGCTGTAAAACCGCCCTTTGCCGCAGCTGCACCGCCTGAGGCCAAATCCTCTTTATATTCGTAGCCCGGGTCGCGCAGATGCACATGCATATCAACCAAGCCGGGAGTAATAATGCAGCCCGTGCAGTCTATCTCAGTACCTTTGGGGATGGAGAGTTTTTTGCCTTTTGCACCGAGCTCTACTATTTTGCCATCTCGAATAACAATATCTGTCACTCGATCAAGTTTGCAGGCAGGGTCTATCAGTCGTCCACCCTTAAGCAACAGCGCCATTTGTATCTCCTCCCCGTGCTACTTCTAACAACAAACCCGTCTTGCGTTGCAGTTCGCGCGGCAGCTTATTAGGAAACCGTGCCATCTGCATCGCCTCCCAATAAGAGATACATCAAAGCCATGCGCACAGCAACTCCCGCATTAACCTGATAGAGCAAGAGATTTTTTGCCGTATCAACCGCCTCGCTCGAAAGCTCAACTCCCCTATTTACTGGTCCAGGGTGCATGATAATGGCATCGGGTTTCATCATCGCCATACGTTTGGTGTTAATGCCAAAGAGCCGTGCGTACTCACGCAAGCTCGGAAATGGTGCCTTTTCGATGCGCTCAAGCTGAATGCGCAGCATATATGCCACATCAAGCTCAGGCAGCACTGACTCCAAATCGCTCGTGCAGGTTACTGGTGTGCCACCAGGATAACCCAGTACCTCAGGCGCAACGGGCAGAAGCGTTGGCGGAGCGATGAGCGTAACTTGGGCGCCGAGCATGCTAAGCCCCTCAATGAGCGAGCCACAGACCCGCGAGTGCGCAATGTCGCCCACAATACCCACCTTAAGCCCTTCAATCGAGCCAAAATGCTCGCGCATGGTGTAGAGATCGAGGAGGGCTTGCGTTGGGTGCTGATGCTTGCCGTCGCCACCGTTGATAACAGGTGCGCGCATATTTTGCGTAAGAATATAGGGCGAGCCCGCGTATTTGTGGCGAATAATTACTAAGTCGCAGTTCATTGCGTCGAGCGTTTTTGCTGTGTCTATGAGCGACTCACCTTTGCTCGTTGCGCTGCCCGAACTACTGAAGTTTATGCCGTCTGCAGAAAGCCGCTTTGCCGCGATTTCAAAAGAAACTCGGGTGCGCGTCGAAGGCTCCAAAAAGAAATTGACAATGGTGCGTCCTCGCAAAGTAGGAAGCTTTTTGATGGGGCGCTCGTTGATTTCCTTAAAAGAACGAGCGGTATCCAAAATGAGGTTAATGTCGCTGACGTTTAAGTCGTGAAGAGCCAAAACGTGCTGGGTGGAAAGACTGCTCACTGGCTCTCACCTCCGTAGGAGGGTTCGTCTGAGGGTACGTCAAGATCGAGCTCAAGCGTTTCTTGGGAGCCTTCAGACGAGGCATCGGGAGGGTCGTCGGCAAATATGTTTATAGATTTCTTGTCGGTATTTTTTACAGCGGTTTTTTGGTTGGTTGGCGTTTTGGTAGCCCGCGCGCTTGTTGAAAACCCGGGAAAGGGAGTAACAACTGGTGCGCTTTTCGCAGAGCCACGCTGTACCACTACCTGCACTGGTGACGCCCCCACAATCGCCGAGCCGAGAGGTATTGCCTCAAGAGGTGCTTCGCCTAAAGGGGTTTCTCCCAGAGGTATCTCGCTTTCTGGAGCCTCGTCAAACACTACGTCCTCAAGCACGGTAGTTCTCGGCGGAGCTTGGACGGGAGGGATTTCTACAACCGATGACTCACCAGCTGCAGGATTGCCCACCGGAGGCGTGCCCGTAGTGGGGCTACCAGCAGTGTACCCAGCAGCGTGTTTGCCCATAAAATGCTCGCCACCAAAGTGAACGTCGCCAAAAAGTCCTCCAGCTGACGATGCCTCTGCGGGCATCGGGCTGCGCGGAACGTCGCCAAGCGGTGCTGCACTGGCACGTTCCCCTTCAAGACGCTTCCACACTTCAACGGTGGTTCGTCCATCTACCTCCTCAAGAAACAGACGTACTTGCTCCTCGCGCGACGAGGGTATGTTCTTGCCCACGTAGTCGGCGCGTATAGGCAGTTCTCGGTGCCCTCTATCGACCAAAACTGCAAGCTGAATGGCAGCCGGACGGCCATAGTCCATGATGGCATCAAGGGCGGCTCGCACCGTGCGTCCCGTAAACAAAATATCGTCCACGAGTATCACCGCTTTGCCGTCCATGGAAAAAGGAATATTGGTGGTGTGAATCTCCGGTGCGATGCGAAATGCCACATCGTCGCGGTAAAAGCTAATATCGAGGGTACCTACGGGCACGTTAACGCCCGTTATCTCCCAAACGCGAAGCGCAATATCGTGGGCGAGAATGTCGCCGCGGGTAACAATGCCAATAAGCGCAATGTTTTCTGGGCCTTTGTTAGTTTCTAGAATCTGGTGAGTTATGCGGGATAAAGCTCGGTCGATAACAGGAGTTTCCATAAGCACTCGTGGCTTATACGGACCGCGCCTTTGTTGTGTACCTTGCATAGTACCTTACCTCGCTCCCGTGTCTTTGGCAAAAAAGTACCCTCGTCGATGTTTCGACAAGGGCGACCAACAAACACGCGAGTGTAGGTTCACACAGTTTGCCGCACGTTCGCTCATGCATCTGCATATACGCTTGCACGCTCCGCACAGCAATGGTATTCGTCTGTATCCCTTGTCGGTCTCTCAGTACCGCTCTTAAAGGTTGTGCTTACTATACACTACTTTTTCTTTGTGTGCCATGAGATTTAAGGATTTTTTGTGCTGAACTTTTTTAAGAATAATCGACATCGTAGTTACATGGCTTGCTTGTGGATGCAAGGCTGTTTTTTTGGGGGTGCGAAGTTTTCACCACGTGCCAGGGAGAAAAAGATGCTGAACTACTGCTACCAGTAACGTTGTGGCTATGTTTGCCAGCACCACAACAAGGAGCAACTTCTTTTTGTTTGACACACGGTTTTTCAGGAAAAAGTACACGAGGGGAACTTCAACAACTAGGGTTAAGACAAGATAGCCAAGCCCAACAAATGAGCAAGGCATCTTATCGGCAAACTGTCCAAACGAGGAGGTTATGCCAGCCTGCACGTCGCGCAACCAAGAGAACACAAAGAATAAAAATGGGGCAAGAAATGACATAAGGTTAGCAAGACCTACAACTGCTAAGGCTTTGAGCCGGTCGACTGCAAGTTTTATGTTGCAAAGAGTGATCAGTGAGAAGTATTCGATAGCCAGAGTGCTAACTATCACGCACGGAAGCAGCCAATGAGGGCGAAGTGGGGTTAGCCAGTGCCATGACGAGTTAGCATACGCGGGCGTTACAAAAAGTACAGAGGCTAAAAGCACCAACATTACCGTGACCGTTACTCTGTGCGTTCGCTTCATATTTTCCTCACTACACTCTGTCCAACATTATTTTTTTTGTTGCTTCGATTAACTGTTTTCACTACAAGAATAACATTGACAAACAAAAAAAAGTAAAATAGGCACGCAAGTTTCAAGTAAAAATCAAAATCTCAGTTGACTATACGCGTTATACCCTCTAAGATATACAATCGCGCTTTCAAGGGCGTGCGATACGTGATGTACACGCGCACTGGGATGTCGTCTAATGGTAGGACAGCGGATTCTGGTTCCGTAAGTGAGGGTTCAACTCCTTCCATCCCAGCCATTAGCTTGATGTTTGCCTAAGCGCAGCCTTTATGGCCCGTTCGTCTAGCGGTTTAGGACACCGCCCTCTCAAGGCGGAGGTCACGGGTTCGAATCCCGTACGGGCTACCAACTTTTCAAAGACCCCGCAAGGGGTCTTTTTTTGATTCTTGCCGGAGGGGATGGTGACAATCTTATGGTCAGAGGTCATTTTTTTCTTTGACCTGTTTCTAATTATCTAACTCAAGAATAAAGATGTGCCAGACTTGTGCCAGACTTTCGAAAACTAACTATCAAAGTGCGACAACTTATTTGCTTTTCAAGATATTGGCTTATAGGACAAAACGTGTTGGTAAATCTGTGTGTTTTGGCTGGTTTTTCCCCATAAAACAGCCTTTTAAATATCACCATAAATCTTTAAGTCTTAAAACATAAGAAAAGCAGAACGAATCGGTGTCGCCCAAAGCTCACGTGCCCCGAGCTAACAGGCGACACCTTTGCTGGTAAATGAGATATAATAGCCTAAGTAAATCTTTACTAATTACACAAAGGCAGCAGCATGAACTACACACTAATGAACAAAAACACACCAATTCTAGCGTGCGTGATAGACTCGGACACTAATGTTATTTCTCGTATAAATAACATGGAAAATCCAGAGTATCTTCCGATAGGTGTTGGAATACACAAGGATCGCTTGCGTAAAGACTTAAATAAATGGTTCAAAAACAGAGCAATTCCAGCAAGTCGTCAAGACTTACGCAATGCTTTAGAGGCAATCGATATATCTGATATTGATTGTTTATTAGTAAAAAGCATGGCCTTATCTCTTTCGGATCAGTATTGGATAAACCCCAATGGAGAGCTTGAGTGGAAAGACGTAAACTTTTTTGATAATTCATTTTCTGATGATATTGGTGATATTTTTTTTGGAAAACCTGTAGCCAATAAAGAAAACATCAACTTTATGTCACCAGATAATACTTCAGACGGGTGGCTAAAAAAACGATGGCAGATAATCGATGAGAAACGTTGCCTTATAAAAGGCGGTAGTGATCCTTTTGTTCAAGAACCTGTTAATGAAGTTTTTGCTTCAGAAATATTATCCCGTTGCAACAATGTTTCATACGTCAATTACAGCTTTTTAGTTATTGACGATAAGCCTTATAGTGTTTGTGAAAACTTTATAACTCCTGATACGGAGCTTGTAACTGCCAACCAAATAATGCTTTCTGCTAAAAAGCCAAATCATATTTCAAATTACGATCATCTATTAAATCAATGTAGTGTTCTTGGTATTAGCGGAATGAAAGAACATCTTGATACCATGCTTGCTTTTGACAGCCTAATTATGAATGAAGACAGGCACTATGGTAATTTTGGGGTTATTCGAGATGTGAATACGCTTAAGTTTGTTGGAGTAGCTCCGATATTTGATAGCGGATCAAGTCTTTGGTACAACTCGCTAGAGAAAGATATTTCTTTAACGCCAGATTTTAAGACAAAGCCTTTTCATGAGTTACCTTCAAAACAACTTGAGCTGGTGTCGTCTTTTGATTCTTTTGATCTTGAAAAACTAAAGGGAGTAGAGCGGATTTTTGATGAAACTCTATCTCAATCCTCGCGCATATCAAGCGAACGAAAAGAACTTCTTGTTTCTGCCTTTGCCGCAAGAGTAGATAAGTTTGTAAATATGATTGAGGCACAAAAATCTCCACAAAAGACGCAAGTTTCTATCAAACAACAATCTCGCTCACTTGGCGATAGGCTTAACAGTGCAGAGAAAAGTAGTCAGGCGCAAAAACCAAATAAAGTTCCAAAGAACCCCAATCTTGGTAGATAAAAACCCTTAAAAACAAAGGAACCCCCTCATGGCGGTTCCTTTTTGTCCTATAAGCCCCTATAGGCCTCAAGGCCCCGCTAGTTTTCTCGCCTGCGCCGTCTCGCCCGGCGCACTCTGCGTGCCACCAACAAAACAACAAGAACAACGAGCGCAAGAAGCACCAAAACCACGGCAAGCACTATAAAGAAAATCTTATTCGGGTTTTTAAGAAGCTCAATGGGCGACATGCTGTTATTCTCGATTTTCCGCTGGTGCAGCTGGTTGTAATAATCAGGAATCTGCGGCGTACCATAAACAGCCTCAAAAGAAGCAAGGTAGTTTGCAAGTGCGACCCATTCCTTTAGCTCTTGCCCGTTGGCACGAACAATATGTTGCTCAAAGTCAACAATCGCGTTGCCTTCCCTATCCTTGGGGTTCACCTTCAAAAGTCCAAATGAACGCGACTCAACCTCGCCAAGCATTTGACAGGAATACAGGCCACCAATAACACGATACAGTTTGTTGTTATCCAGCTCCGTGAGCGTACCGTCGAGGTCCATAAGCTGCACATCGGTAACTCGGTTGAGAATCAGGCGAGAAGGATTATAGGTATACGAAAGCCCCGACACGTACAGGCGCGCCTCAATCATCATGGTAGAAACAGAAATGTCTACCTCTGCCATGGTTTTTAGTTCCTCGCCCGTAAGGTAAATGCTCACCAGCGGATAGCCCGGCACGCCGTCTGGGCCTATTCCTAAACTGCTCGCATTATAGGCATCGGCAACGGTAATGGGCCCTTTTGAAAATGAGCCTCTGATAACGCCATTGGGAACAACTGTCACGTCTACTTCGCGGTACGCAGCACCTTCCGCCTGCTTGACGGCATCACGATAAGAATCGGCGATGAGGTTTCCTAGCGTATCCTCACCTTGAACAAGTCCAAACTCCTCAATCGGAGTAAAATCATACGGAGAATACGCCAGAACCTGGTCAAACTCATAGCCAAAAAGCGCAAGATATTGTTCGTTCACCAACGTTCGATACGCACCGAGGGCCTTTTCTGTTTCCGCATCTTTTGGCAGGTTCTCACGTATAGGTATCAGCTGATAGTTCGCCAGCTTGTACCTCTCTCCGTCGCGCTTAAGCGTTAGGTGACCGAGGTTTTGCGTGTACGCTCCGCCAGAAACTATAAACGTGTTGCCAATAGTTATCGGCTGTTCAAGCGTTACGTGCGTATGTCCGCTGATAATAACGTCGATGTCTGGGACCGCTTTTGCCAAGTGTTCGTCCTCAGATTTTTTAGGATCTTCATACGTTCCACTGTGCGAGAGGCACACTATGATGTCGGGATTTGCTTCTGCCTTTATTTGAGCAACCACGGTTTGAGCCGTTTCGATGATGTCTTTGAAATACAACCCAGCCAGCGGGGCATAGCTACCAGCGCTCTCGCCAATAAGACCAAAGACCGCAAGCTTGATGCCGCCTCGTTCAATCACCACGTAGTCCGCATTGCCGTAGGTATCCAAGGCAGTTTTGAGAGCCTGGGCGTTTTCTCGCAAATCTGCATCTGCAAGGGTGGTTTCCCAGTCAATATTGGCGGCAGTCAACGCTGGCAGCGTATCACCGCTAGCAAGCGCCGCACCCAGCATATCCGTTAGGCCTTGCGTACGATAATCGTATTCATGATTGCCGAGCGTAGTAGCATCGTAACCAAGCTGACCCATCATGCGTAGCTCGGCAGCCGCGCTAGAAAAGACCGTTTGATACGGCGTTCCCATAGAAAAATCGCCGGCATCGAACAAGAAGGAATCAGGAAAGTCGCGCTTGACCTCGTTAATCGCCGTTTGAAGGCGTGCAAAACCTCCCCGCTCTACAGCACTGCCATTCTCGTTGGTGTTTTCAGGGTCAAAATGCGAATGCATATCGTGAGTAAAGAGCAGGGATACCTCTTGTTCTGGCGTAGCGGCGGTTGCCGGTATTGCAGCGCTTGCCGGTGTTGCAGCGGTTGCCAGTGCAGCAGCGGTTGCAGATGTTGCAGCGCTAGCAGGGGCAGAAACGAGCGGCAGGGGCACTAAGCTAACAACGAGGATTAAGGCAAGCAGAAAAGATGTTTTTGTTTTCAGAGAGATTTTTTGCAGGTTCATCACAGTGCCTCCAAACCGAGAATACAACGTCAAATATCATTCTATCATGTGTTCTCTTATCAACGTTTTGCTGAGCTTGCAAGGTGCCTCCCCTGCAACACTTGTCAAAATTAGGCTCAGCACTCTCCCGTCAAACGGGATAAATATCCCGAGCACTCTCCCGTCGAGCGGGACAATTATCCCGAGCACTCTCCCGTCGAACGGGACAAGAGGATGGTATTTTTCCCTGAGTATAGACCAGAAACACCCGCATAATAGGTATAATGATAAGTTACCGTTGATAGAGATCTATCAGCAAATCAGCAATTACAATGGGTCATTTCGCCAGCCTCAGCGGCTTTGGCAAAAGGAGGAAAAAATGCCCTTAAGCGTGTACGAAAAAAGTGCGGCACAAAAAAGCATTGAGGACATCTATCAAAAACTGAGCGAACGTGAGCAAGTAGGCGCAAAAACCACCTGCCCTATCGAGCTTACTGCTGCCTTTGTTAAGATGGCTGCTGCGCAAAGCTGCGGCAAATGTGTCCCTTGCCGCATTGGTCTTGCAAAATTGGGAACCCTTATTGACGAGGTTTTGGAGGGAACCATTGCCACCGGAGCTACCGGTGCAGCTGCAGCGTGCGACAACCGCCTCAAACTTATTACAGAACTTGCGGAAAGCATCTATCTCTCCGCAGACTGCGCCATTGGTTATGAGGGGGCTGCGGTTGCCCATACTGCTGCCAAGGCGTTTGCCGAGGACTTTTGCTATCACATCGAACACAACGATTGCATGGCAGAGCGTTTTGCGCCGGTGCCCTGCGTGTCGGGGTGCCCCGCCGGTGTTGATGTTCCCGGCTATCTTGCCCTTACCTCTGCTGGGCGTTTTGATGACGCTCTTATGTTGGTGAGAAAAGATAATCCCTTTGCCGTTGCCTGCGCGCTTATTTGCGAGCACCCCTGCGAGTTGCAGTGTCGCAGAGGCATGGTTGACGACCCTATTAACATTCGCGGCATTAAGCGTTTTGCCGCCGACCGTGCCCAAAATGGCATGACCAATACCGAGCCCTTACAGCTTTTTGCGCAAAACGAGGAAAGCACCAATAAAAAAATTGCTGTTGTTGGCGGAGGCCCCGCTGGGCTTACGGCAGCGTTTTACCTCACCTGCATGGGACATAAGGTTGTTGTCTATGAACAACGTGAGCAGCTCGGCGGTATGTTGCGCTACGGCATTCCTGCCTATCGCCTCCCCCGCACTGCTCTTGACGCTGAGATTGACTACCTACTCGCCCATGGCATAAACGTCAAAACGGGAGTTGCGGTTGGAAAAGATCTCAGTCTTGACGAGCTGCGCTCAGATTATGATGCCGTTTATCTGAGCATTGGCGCACACGCTGCGGCAATGCTTGGCATTGAGGGAGAAACGGCACAGGGTGTTATCTCCGCTGTTGGGCTTTTGCGCAGCATTGGCGATGCAGATGCACCTGATTTCGCAGGCAAAAACGTCGTGGTGGTTGGTGGTGGCAATGTAGCTATGGACGTTGCTCGCACGGCGCTCCGCCTTGGTGCAGGCAAGGTCACGGTTGCCTACCGCAGACGCAAACAAGATATGACTGCTCAAGCTGCCGAAATAGAAGCTGCCATTGCTGAGGGCTGCGAGCTGCTTGAACTCCACGCTCCGGCAAGTATTCAAACAAAGGGTGATGCTGTTTGTGGCATCAACCTACAACCCCAAATGATTTCTACCATTGAAAACGGACGCGCGCTTCCGCAGGCTGCCAAAACAGATGAGATTACTCTTGCCTGCGACATTGTCCTTGTTGCCATTGGACAACAAATTGACTCCGCTGCCTTTGAAAAAGCTGGCGTTACAACCAATCGCGCACGCCTCGTAACAACCAGCGACACAAGCTTGCCCGACAAGCCGGGTGTTTTTGCTGGCGGCGACTGTGCTGCTGGCCCCACAACGGTTATTCGTGCGGTTGCAGATGGCAAGGTTGCAGCTCGCGCCATCGACACCTACCTTGGCTTTGAAAATATCATTAGCTTTGAGCCTGAGATCCCCACCCCCTTCTTTAAGGGCAGGGTTCACTGCGCACGTTCCAATATGCGTGAGATGCTTGGTGAGGAGCTGCCGGGCAATTTTGAACTTGTTGAGGAAGGGCTTTATCCCGATGAGCTAGCGCAGGAAGCCGCACGCTGCTTGCGCTGTGACCACTTTGGATTAGGCGCTTTGCGTGGAGGGAGGCACACGTCATGGTAGCAAAAGAAACGCAGCAGCAAGCAGAGCAACAGGCAGAACAGCAAGCAGAACAACAGCAAGCCGGGCAAGCCAATACGCCTACCGCAGGCAAAAAGCGTGTCAATGTAAGCATCAACGGCAAACAGATAGAAGCCTTTGAGGATATGACCATTCTTGCGGCTGCAGCAATGGCTGGTGTCAAGATACCTACCCTGTGCTTTTATTGGGGTCTCAATGATGCCGGTGCCTGCCGAGTTTGTTCCGTTGAGGTTGAGGGTTCAGAACAACTGGTTGCCGCCTGCAACAACAAGGTGTATGAGGGCATGGCTATCAAAACCAACACTGCCAAGGTGCGCAAGGCTCGCAAGCTTAATGTTGAGCTTATGCTCTCCCAGCACAATGTTCAATGCACCAGCTGCTTACGTGGAGGAAATTGCGAGCTCAGAGAACTGGCAAACAACCTTAACATCTCAGAGGTTCGCTTCAAAAAGACCGAAAAGAAACCCGTTTGGAACCGAGACTTCCCGCTTATTCGTGACGCAAGCAAGTGCATTGCCTGCTGGCGATGCCTGCAAGTTTGCGACAAAAATCAGGCTTCTAACATCTGGACGGCAAAAAACCGCGCCACGCACACGGGTGTTGGCGTAGTAAATGCTCAGCCCATTGAGCAGTCTTCATGCACCGTTTGCGGGCAATGCATAACACACTGCCCTACCGCCGCCCTCAAAGAACGTGACGACCTCAGCAAGGTTTTAGATGCCATTGCCGACCCCGAAAAAATTACGCTTATCCAGATTGCTCCTTCTGTGCGTACTTCATGGGGCGAAACCTTGGGGCTTCCGCGCGAAAAAGCAACCGTCCAGCGTTTGGTTGCAGCGCTGCGCGCCATTGGTATCGACTACATTTTTGATACCGACTTCTCGGCAGATTTGACCATCACCGAGGAGGCAAGCGAGTTTGTTGAGCGCTTTACTCACGCCGATGACTACAATTGGCCCATGTTTACCTCCTGTTGCCCTGCGTGGGTGCGTTGGATTAAGGCACACCGCCCCGAAATGGTCGACCGACTCTCAACGGCAAAATCGCCTCAGCAAATGTTTGGCGCAACGGCAAAAAGCTATTACGCTGAGATTTTAGGAGTTGATCCCAGCCGCATTGTTTCTATGTCGGTTATGCCCTGCCTTGCCAAAAAACATGAGTGCGCCTTGCCTACCATGAACGATGCTGGGAGCGGGCAAGATGTTGACATCGCCTTGACGGTGCGCGAAATTGACCGTCTTATTTGCTCGGACTTTATTGACTTTGAAAACCTTGCCGAGGAGGACTTTGACGAGCCGCTTGGCATTGGCTCAGGTGCGGGCGAGATATTTGGCGCAACCGGTGGTGTTATGGAGGCTGCGTTGCGCAGTGGCTACTACTACGTAACGGGCTCTAACCCCGACCCCGATGCCTTTGCTGAGGTACGTGGCCCAGAAAGCTGGAAAGAGGCTACCTTTGACCTTGACGGAGCTTCAGTGCGCATCGCCATTGCCTCTGGACTCAGTAATGCAGAAAAACTGCTTGATGCCATCGAAGCCGGAGAAGTCGCCTATGATTTTGTTGAGATTATGGCATGCCCGGGCGGTTGTGTTGGCGGCGGCGGACAGCCTATCAGCAGTGATTTGAGCATTCGTGCCAAGCGCAGCAAGGTCCTCTACGACCTAGACAGCAATAATACCTACCGCTTCTCCCATGAGAATCCAGCAATAATCAAAGTATACGATGAGTTCTTTGAAAAACCACTTTCCGAGAAATCACATCATCTTTTGCACACCAATCATCAAGAATGGAGAATGCCCAATGAGGAGTAAGTCGCACATCACGTTACAAAAGCTTAAAAATCGTATCCAGCTACCAAAACACGCAAGGTCGTTTATACTCTCTGCCCTTGTGACTATTTGCGTTACTGCCACCCTTGCCGGTGCTGCCGTTTTGACCAGTTGCAACAACACGCTTCCCCACAATGAGGGCGAGGAGTCTATTGTTGTACGAGTTGCTTCTTTGAAAGGCCCGACGTCAATCGGACTGGCTTACTTTTTTGAGGAGGCTGGCCAGATTTATCTCCCAGACGAGGATACTGCCGAGGCCTCTGAAAACCCTGAGAACCCTGAAAAACCAGTCTTTCCTGAGGGGCCTAAAAATAGCTATGCCTTTAACATCTACGGAACAGCCGATGAGATTTTGCCTGCCTTAACCACCGGCGAGATAGACATTGCGGTGCTTCCCGCCAATGTTGCCGCTGTGCTTCACCAAAAAACGAAAGGTGGCGTTCAGGTTCTCAACATTAACAACCTCGGAGTTTTGTATGTAGTTTCTGCCGATGACTCTCTTACGAGCCTTAAGGATTTGAGCAATCGCACCGTTTTGATGGTTGGCAAAGGCACTACACCGGAATACGTTATGAACGCCTTGCTTGAGGCCAGTGGTGCTAAGAATGTCAATCTTGAGTATCGCTCAGAGGCTACCGAGCTTGCCGCTGTTATCAGCTCTGACCCCACCGCTCTTGCTGTTTTGCCCGAGCCCTACGTTACGGCGGTTACTACTAAAAATCCAAACCTTGCCGCACGCATTTCTTTAACTGAGGCATGGAATGAGTTTGTTCCGGGCGAAAGCCTTTTGGTTACCGGTGTTACGGTGGTTCGTACTGAGTTTGCCGAAGCACACCCTGAGGTGGTTGCTGAGTTTATCGCCCACCAACGTGCATCGGTTGAAGCTGTTAATAATAATCCGGCACGCAGTGGACGCTTGGTTGAAACCATGCAGATAATTGACAACGCTGCCATCGCCGAAAAAGCAATACCACGCTGCAATCTTGTTTGTTTGACAGGAACAGAAATGAAAGAGGCACTGGAGGGTTACTTGCAGGTTTTGTATGCCCAAAACCCTGATTCCATAGGCGGTGCGCTGCCAACGGATGATTTTTATTATCTGAAAGACTAACCGCAGCAGCACAACACTCAAACGAGGTGGGAATGAGGCTTTACACAAACGGCAATGCGAACGCTCAATAACATACCAAAACCGCTTACCTACACAATCGTTGGGCTTATCTGGCTGCTGATTTGGCACCTGATAAGCCTCGGCGTTAATAATGAGATTTTGCTCTGCTCGCCCCTCGCTGTTTTGCAAACACTGGCTACAAACATTGGCAAACTTGCCTTTTGGAGTACCATTCTTTATACCCTCGTGCGCATACTCGCTGGATTTTTTGCTGCACTTTTGGTTGGTTTTATACTCGCAATGCTGAGCTGGCGTTTCAAACTCTTTGAAACCTTTTTAGTGCCCGCAGTAACGATTATCAAGAGTGTGCCCATTGTTTGTTTTATCGTTTTACTGCTCTTATGGTTTGGTTCGCCTTATGTAGGTGCGATAGCGGTTTTTCTCGTTGCCTTTCCCCTTATGTATTCTTCCATGGTGGAGGGTCTGCGCTCACACGATCCAAAACTTGAGCAGATGCTCCGTATTTTTAACGTTCCCTTTGGCAGAAAACTTCTTGCCTTCCACTGGCAAACCATGCTGCCGTTTTTGGTAGCTGGCTCACGTGTTGGTGTTGGCATGAGCTGGAAGTCGGGCATTGCTGCCGAGCTTATTGGTCTGCCGCTGGGAAGTATTGGTGAGCGCATCTATCAGTCAAAAATACTTCTCAGCTCCGCTGAGTTATTTGCCTGGACTATCGTGATAGTTATTGCCGCCCTATTATGTGAGAAGGGCTTTTTGCGTCTGCTGAGTGCAAGTGGAAACTGGCTCTGGAAAGCCGCTTTACCCAAACCTAAGGCCTTAGCCAAAGCGCAGGGAGTTTCTGGACAGGACTCTGACCAGAGGCTCAAGCAAAGGCTTTTGGCGCATGGGGTAAGCAAATCCTTTGAGAGCAAAACGGTTGTTGATAATTTTTATTTTGACTTCAAGCCAAGCAGTCGCACCATGATTAAATCGGCGTCAGGCGGAGGCAAAACAACGCTGCTTCTGATGCTTGCAAAACTTCTTGCCCCCAGCAGCGGGCAGATAGAAAACGCCGGAAAAACTACCATGGTGTTTCAAGAAGCACGACTTTTTGAACAGCGCTCGGCAGTTGAAAATGTTCAGTTGGTCGCAGGGCTTGAGCGAAGCAACAAAGAAATCCGTACTTTGTTGGCACGCCTTTTGCCCGAGGCCTCACTTGATCTTCCCGCCTCGCAGCTTTCTGGTGGTATGCGAAGGCGACTTGAGCTTTGCCGAGCTTTAGCCGTAAGCTCCGATGTTGTGTTGCTCGATGAGCCTTTTGCAGGACTCGACGCAAAAAGCTGCCAACAAGCATACGATTTTATCAACCAAGAGCTTGGTGGGCGTATCCTTATCATGGCAAGCCACGATGAGAATGACGCACGAGCACTTAACACAGAGATTATTAAACTTGCAGAAACGAGAACTCATGAACCCAGCTAGCTCAAAACCGTCCTCTCAACAAAGCACTGCACCACTCAATAAGCAAGATGCGCAACCACTCGCTCATTCGCTCACTAATCAGAGCGAGAAACCTCCCGCTAAACACACCAATAAATGGCTCGCACTCTCGATAACCTCTATTGGTACCCTAATGTCAACGCTTAATGCCAGCAGTATCCACATAGCCAATCCAATACTTGCATCTGAGTTTGGTATTTCTATGGGGCAAGTACAGTGGGTAACCACTATTTATCTCATTGTCTTGGGTTCTTTTATGCTGCTCGCCGGTCGCATTGGCGACCGCATAGGAAGCCATCGTATTTATATCACCGGAGCATGGGTTTTTGCGACCGGCTCGCTCCTCTGTGGGTTTTCTCCCGGGTTTGAGTTTCTTTTAGGTGCCCGTGCCGTGCAGGCTCTTGGTGGTGCGCTGATGATGGCTACGAGTATGGGACTGGTGGTAACACTCTTTCCGCAAAAGCAACGAGGCAGGGCGCTCGGTGTTACCGTTCTCATGGTTGGCATTGGCAATCTTTTAGGGCCATCGCTCGGCGGTCTGGTACTTTCTGTTGCGCCGTGGCACCTCCTCTTTTTTATCAACGTTCCCTTTATGTGCATTACCGCTTTGCTCGCCGCGCTCTTTTTGCGCTCCCCCGTGCCCAAACAAGTTGACGCTCCCCCACTCGACAAGTTTGGGGCACTTTTACTTGCCGGCATTATCTCAACGCTTATCTTAGGTATAAGCGGAAGCTTTACAGGGAGTCATTGGTTCCTCGGAGCACTCATCTTGCTGGTGCCACTCTTTTTGTACGTCGAGCGCAGGCAAAAACAACCCTTGCTCGAAATAAGCTTACTGCGCAATCAGCGCTTTTCTCTCGGAAATTTAATCGCCTTTTTTACCTATGCTGCAAACATCATGATTGCCTTTCAGCTGCCGTTCTTTTTGCAAAATCTTTGGAATATGCCCGTTGCCAACGCAGGTCTTGTGCTGATGGTTTCTGCCATAGCCATGGGTTTGATGGGGCCAGTGGCAGGCTTTTTGTCTGACCATCTAGGAGCCATGCGTGTTATGCCGATTGCCCTGTCTTTGATTATCGCTGCGTTCTGTTTGGCATTTTTTATTCCTGCCGAGCAAAACGTCATTTTTGTTATTGGGTATCTCGCACTTATTGGTCTGGGAATGGGCTTGCTCAATACGCCCAACAACAGTGAGATTATGACGGCTGCTGGCAGAAAGTTCTCAAGTTATGCAAGCGGTTTTGTGGGAACCAACAGAAACCTTGCCTTTTGTTTGGGAACGGGTGCTTCGGCTGGGCTTTTTGGTTTGTTTACGGGTCTTTTTGCGCCGAGCTTTACGGCAGGCGACACCTATCTGCTTGCCTTTAGATGCATCGTTGCTGTTTCTCTGATATTCTCGCTTATTTCGTTGAGTATTTTTCTCTACCTGAGGCGGGCGCAAAAGGCTCAAGAAACTCTAGGTGAGCCAGAAAAATCTTAGCTTGGTGTTTGCTCGCTTGCGTTTGCCATCTCATTCTCGTAGCCAACAGCTTGTTCTAGGAGTTCTTGTTCCTCGCAGCTGAGATAGCGCCAGCTGCCTACTTCAAGTTCTCCCAATTCAAGCGGTCCAAAAGACGAACGGTGCAGCTCTAAAACAGGGTGACCAACCTCCGCACACATGCGTTTAATCTGTCGTTTACGCCCCTCTCGCAAAGCAATACTGAGCTCGGTGGTAACCACTGGCAACGTGCCTTTTGCTAATTCGTAGCGCTCATTGGTATTGAGCTTTTTGTAGTGTTTGAGATGATGCTTATTGAGCTCTGGATCTTGATTGGGGGTAAGAATGGTTACTTCTGCGGGCAGGGTCAAACCGTCGTTGAGCAAAATGCCCTCTCTCAGCTGTACTGCGTCCTCCTCAGTAAGAACACCGTCCACCCGTGCAAGATACTGTTTAGTTACGTGGTGGCGGGGGTGCAACAAGCGATGGGCAAGTTCGCCGTTGGTGGTAAAGAGCAATAACCCCGTTGTGTCATAGTCCAGCCGCCCCACCGGAAACAACCCCGGATGCTCCTCGCTGCAAACAAGCTCCTTGACCGTTGAGCGCCCGTGCGGATCATCCATCGTGGTAAGGTAACCGACAGGCTTATTGAGCATGAGATAGGTATGTCCCGTATTGAGGGTGATGGGCAAACCGTCGACCTTTACGGTGTCAACGGCAGGATTTACTTTTGTTCCTAGTTCGGTGACAATGACATCATTGACGCTTACACGCCCGGCGGTCATCAAGTCCTCAGATTTGCGGCGTGAGGCAGCTCCGCTACGAGCGAGAAACTTCTGAAGGCGCATCGGATACGTCATCGGTTTCGTCCTGTTCGTCTAGCTCGTCTGGTTCCGCAAGCTCAACTTGTTCCAGCGATATGTCACGTTCGTTGTCGTCCTCGTCCTGCTCGTTCTGCTCGTCCTGCTCCTCTAGCTCGGCTTGCTCGTCAAGCTCGGCTTGTTCCAGCGATACGTCACGTTCGTTGTCGTCCTCGTCAAACTCCTCAAGAGCGGGCGCATGGGCAGAAAGACGCTCACGGATAAATGCCTTGCTCTCCTCGTCGGGGGCAAAATCCTCAAGCGGTGGCAATTCTTTGAGAGTTTTAAGGCCAAACTTTTCGAGGAAGGTGTGCGTTGTGCCATACAAAATGGCGTTGCCGGGGCCAGAATCACGCCCCATTTCGCGCACCAGTCCTTTGTCAATAAGCGAGGAAATAACACCTTCTGAGTTAACACCACGAACGCTGTTGACGGCAGCACGGGTAGCAGGTTGGTGATAAGCAACTACCGCAAGTGCTTCAAGGGCAGCCTGCGAAAGCGAGCGGGTATCCCAAGAAAGAACGTACTGCTCAATAAGTTCATGGAAGGCCGGGTGAGAATAAAAACGCCAGCCCCCGGCAATTTCTCGCAGCTGGATACCTCTGTCCTCGTCCTCAAAACGCTGTGCAAGCGTGGTGAGCGCTTCGTCAACCTGTGAGGGAGTTTTCTCGAGGACCTTTGAAAGTACAGCGGCACTTACGGGCTCATCTGAAACAAACAAGAGCGCTTCAATCGCACCGTGCAGGGCAGCAGGCTCGCCGCTCTCATCACGTACGTGGCGCGGCTCATGGCGTTGTACCGTATCTTTATCTACATCTTTTTCGATGTCTTTTTCCACGTCTTTATCCTTGTCCTTGTTTTTGGTGTCGCGCTTGCCTTCACTCATAGTATTCTCCCTCGTTTCTTTCTGGCTCGCTTAGCCTTTCTACCACGCAGCTCGGGCTCCTCGGCTTCATAGGGCTCATCAAACTCATGAGATTCGTCGAACTCAAAAGATTCGTCAGGCGCAAAAGCTGCATCAAGCTCAACAGGTTCATCGGGCGCGGAAATCTCATCGGCTTCATACAGCGTATTGAGAGCGTCAAACGCATCAGAGGCATCAAGGTCTGACAAATGCTCCTCATTGTGAGCTATATCGTCTAGTTCTGCATCATCGTCTTGCTCTGCGTCGTCGTCCTCAGCTTCGTCGGCTTCGTCGGCGTCATCGTCCTCAGCTTCGTCGGCTTCGTCGTCGTCCTCAGCTTCGTCGTCCTGCTCGGCCACGTTGTGAGCCATATCGTCTTGTTCGCTATCCTCATCATCGACCAAGGTTTCTAAGTATTCAACCACCACGTCATCGGGTTCCTCAACATCAGGGGCTGGTGCCCAATCGTCTTTATCCCGATACACAATGTCGATAACACCCTGATGCTCGGTTTGTTCCAAGTCAATCATGCCCTGGTGATACATTTCCAAAACAGCGAGAAAACTCACCACAATCTGCATAGGGTCAGTCGAGTTTTCAATTAGCTGAGCAAAGGTCATTTTTCGATGTGCAGCAAGACGTCGAGCCATTACCTCAAGACGCTCCTCTACAGGGATAGGTCTTGCGGTGATATGCGCTGCGTCAAGCAAGAAGGTCTTACGGCGCGCCGCCAAATCAGCGCATATCACCGCAAGGCCTCGAAGCGTAACGCCCTCAAGATAATCGGGCAAAAGCCCTACAAATGAAGCCTCAAGACCAGCTTGTCGTGCGTGCATGCGACTTTCGGACTCAAGGCGAGAACCAAAGGACGCAGCAACATTTTTGAACTGCTTATAGGCAATCAAACGGGCAATAAGTATGTCGCGCGCTTCGCTCGGCGAAAAATCCTCAAACTCCTCGTCATAGTCCACCGGATTATCGCTTGGCAGCAGAGAGGAGGCTTTTATCGCTAACAAGGTGGAAGCAACCACCAAAAAGTCACTTGCAACGTCCATGTCAAGATCGTGCATGGTATCAAGGTAGGCAAGGTATTGGTCGGCAACCTCGGTGACTGAAACTGCGCCAATGTCAACCTTCTGCTCGCTTACCAAAGCAAGCAGCAGCTGAAAGGGACCTTCAAAGGATTCTATTTTTACCCGATACGACATCTATCACCTATCATCAGCAAAATCACCTAAATACCTGAACACGTCAGCTAAAGTAATCTATTTTCATGGCGGCACGCACCTCGCTGAGCGTGGCGCTCGCAACCTCGTTGGCACGCTCAGTTCCCTGCTTCAAAATCTGATAGACCTGTGCAGGATCGGCAGCGTATTCAGCGCGGCGGGCTCGGATAGGAGCAAGCAGCTCGTCTAACACTTCAAACAGGTAATCTTTGACCTTAACATCACCGAGCCCGCCGCGCTGATACTGTTCTTTAAGCTCGGCAATCTGGGCGGTATCGGTTCCAAACACATCAAGATAGGTAAAGACGGTGTTTCCTTCAATTTTTCCCGGGTCACTTACCTTAAGATGACCAGGATCGGTATACATCTGACGCACCTTGGCACGCAAGGTATCGGCATCGTCAGCCAGATAAATGCCGTTGTTCAACGATTTACTCATCTTGGTGTCGTTTCCGGTAATGCCGGGCAAGCGACGTGAGTTTTCGTCGGTAGGGATAAGGGCCTCAGGCTCAACAAGCACTTCTCCGTAAATACTGTTAAAACTTCTAACAATTTCTCGTGTCTGTTCTATCATTGGCAGTTGATCCTCGCCAACCGGCACCACATGAGCCTTGCAAAACGTGATGTCGGCAGCCTGGCTTATCGGATACACCAAAAAACCCGTTGGCACGCCGGAGCCAAAATCTTTGCTCTGTATCTCGGTCTTAACCGTGGGGTTGCGCTGGAGGCGTGCGACCGTAACAAGGTTCATGTAATACATCGTCAACTCAGCAAGCGCAGGAATAAGCGACTGAATGCAAAGCGTAGTTTTTTGCGGGTCGAGCCCTACGGCAAGATAATCGCACGCTACCTCAAAAACGTTCTCGCGCACCGCCGCTGGGTTTTTGAAATTATCGGTAAGTGCCTGAATGTCGGCAATCATAACAAAACAGTCATACTCGCCTGAGTTTTGCAGGGTTATGCGATTGCGCAACGAACCAACATAGTGGCCCAAATGCAGCTGGCCAGACGGCCTGTCGCCGGTTAAAAGTACCTTTTGCATAAACGTAGTATCTCCTCTAGTATCTTTGCAATTCAAGTATAACAATTAGGGGCATCAGAGTAACGGCCCGGGAAGTGGCACCAAACTAAATGCCCAGTCGGCAAGGTTTCCCGCCGTTGCCCCAAGGTAGACAGAAATGGGATTAAAGCCAAATATATACGGCCCCATAAACATAAGTATGAGCAGTATCGGCAAGGCGTACTGCTGTATTTGATAATACTGACGCAGTGCTTTGTCAGGCAAGAACAGGGCAATAATGCTTGCGCCGTCCAAAGGCGGCAGCGGTATGAGATTAAAGAACGCCAGCACCAGATTTATGAAAATGAAATAATAAAACACCGTAAAGAGCCAAAAAGGTGCTTGCGGAGCAAAGGTCGCCACCAGATACGCTATCACAACCGTAAGAGCCGCCATAATAATGTTGGAGGCAGGCCCTGCGAGCCCGGTAAGAAGCTCCCCTACCCGCACGTTCTTAAAATGAGAAGGATTATAGGGAACCGGCTTTGCGTAGCCAAAAACGGGGCCACCCACAAAAGCAAGTATCAGCGGTAGGACAACCGTTCCAAATGGGTCGATGTGAGAGAGAGGATTGAGCGAAAGACGCCCCTGCTTTTTTGCCGTTGGGTCGCCGAGGAGATGCGCAACAAAACCGTGCGATACCTCGTGAATAACAATGGCAGGAATAAAGCACAAAAAAGCTATAACTGCATACACAGGTAGTATTCCAAAAAGCATTCCGTCCACAGGTCCTCGTTTCAAACAATTTGCTCGGTGCGCACACGCAGCCCAAAAAAGCAGCCCAGGCGCAAAATAATAATCAAAATCAACCTAAAGAATGATACCGTATAAAGCCCTCTTATGCACCTGCCCCTACCGGTTGCTCAGCACACGGCTCTTGCCTCGACTCAAAGCTCACCCTCTGCACTAACGCCAGAAGCATCAACCTGTGCACCAACACCAGCAAGCACCCACCCTATGCACCAGCACCTTCAAGCACGCTCTCTATGGTGTGCGTAAGCTCAAGCCATTCCTTTTCCAAGACGGGAATGCGACGACGCAGCTCGTTATATTCCATAAGGGCCGCATTAAACGCTTCTTTGTCCTGATACAAACTCTCGTCTGCCATGAGCTTCATCAGTTCATCATGACGAGCCTGCACCTCATCAAGCTCGGCCTCGAGCTCAGGCAAGCGTGAGCGCTCGTGCTTCAAAAGGCCATAGGCTTTATTGCGTGCCTCAGCCTCAAGCCGCTTTTGTTCTTTGGTTTTGGGGCCTGAGGTAGCTTCTGTTGCAGTAGTAGCGGTAGTCTTAGCCGAGGAGCGCGCAGAAGACTCGCCGCCTCCTGTAGTTCCTTTTTCCAGCGCTGCACCTTTTGGGGCAGCACGTTCAGCCGTTGCACTTGGCGCACCTTCTCCCTCAGTTTTATAGAGATAGTAGTCATAGTCGCCATCGTAGCTCACAATGCGTCCATCTTTGACTTCAATAATACGGTTGGCAATAGCACGGATAAGATGCCGATCGTGCGTGATGAGCACCAGAGTGCCCTCAAAGGCATCGAGTGCTGCCTCAAGAATGTTTGAACTTGCAATGTCAAGGTGATTGGTGGGCTCGTCAAGGCAGAGCAAGGGCGTAGGCTGAACCAACATTTTTGCCAGCGCAAGACGGCTTTTTTCGCCACCGCTCAGCACGCTCACCTTTTTTTCTACCTCATCACCCGTAAACAAAAAGGCACCGAGCAAACCGCGCACCTCAGCAATAGTCCAGCCGGGCGCAACCTCATCAAGCTCGGTAAAAACGGTGTTGTTTCGATTGAGCCCCTCAAGTTGGTGCTGCGCGTAGTAGTCAACTTCTACATGAACCCCCAGCGTACGCTTGCCTGCATCGGGCTCAAGTGCGCCTGCAAGCATTTTGAGGAGCGTTGACTTTCCTGCACCGTTAGGGCCTACCAGCGCAATTTTCTCACCACGATACAAGCTCAAATCTATGCCCGAGCCGTCTGCGCCATACACTACATTTGAACCAAATGATTTCTGCACGCCCTCAAGTTTTATTACCATATCTCCCGTGCGCGGGGGCTGTCTAAAGCGAAACGTAACTTTTTGCGTAGCTTGCGGCAGCGTGAGACGTTCCAACTTTTCAAGTTTGCGCACACGGTCTTGAACCTGCTTTGCCTTGGTTGCCTTGTAACGAAACCGCTCAATAAACGCCTCAGTGCGTGCAATTTCTGCCTGCTGTGCCTCGTATGCCTCACGCTGACGTTCAATTCGCTCGGCACGTTGTTTTTCATACTGCGTATAGCTGCCTTTGTAGCGCAAGAGTGCGCCTTCGTCGATTTCAACTATCACATCAACCATACCATCCATAAAAGCCCGGTCATGGCTTACCACCACAACCGCTCCTTCATACGAGCGCAAAAAGCCTTCGAGCCAGCGCACGCTTTCCAAATCAAGATGGTTGGTGGGTTCATCGAGGAGCAGCAAATCTGGCTTCGAGAGCAATAAGCGCGCCAAAGCAATCCGCATCTGCCAACCCCCACTAAACTCCTGAGCGGGGCGTGTAAGGTCGGCTTCCTTAAAACCAAGACCAAACAAAACGCTTCTGGCCAAGGGTTCAAGCGTGTAACCACCCTGCAGTTCAAAGGTGTCAGAAAGCCGTCCATATTCCTCAAGGTATTTTTCGTGAAGTGCTGTATCGTGCGCTTTGGCTGTATCGTGCGCCGTAGCTGTATCGTGCGCTTTGGCTGTATCGTGCGCCGTGGCACTTTCGGTTATTTTGTGCTCGAGCTCGGTAAGACGCTCCCCCATTTTAAGCACCTCTGCCGCAGCAGAAAGCACCACATCAAGCACCTTGGTTTCGTCTGCCTGCTCAATGGTTTCTTGCTCAAGATAGCCAATGCGTGTTTTGTTTGCCATAACAACCGCACCAGTATCGGGGCTTATGCGGCGGGCGATGACGTTAAGGAGCGTGGTTTTTCCCGTACCATTTGCGCCAACGAGGGCTATGCGGTCGCGCTCGTTAATAAGCAGCTGCGCGTTGCTAAACAAAACGCGTGAGCCAAAAGACTTGCTGACGTTATCAAGAGAAACAATCACAGGCCAACAGCGACCGAAACAAGCCCAAAGAGAACCGTCAAAGAAACATAGACGATAAAGGCTGGATGGGAGTAGGCAGTCTTAAAGACCCGCGGCAGCACAGGGGCTCCGGCGACTTTTTGTGCCTTAAAGCTATCTCGCTTGACCACAAGCAACACTATGGCTACTACAAATCCCACAAAATAGAGGGCAATAAATCCCATTCCAACAATTTCCTCAGCAGCGTCTTGAGGAAGCATTGTCAGCGCGCGCGGAAGCAAAACCGTGAGCGTGGCAAGGAGATTGTTAAGTATGTGAAGCAGCAAGGCCCACTTAAGCGAATAACGACCAGCGGCGTAGGCAAATATCAGACCGGCAAAAAAGGCGAACACCGCCTGAAACAGTATGAGATGGTACAACCCAAAAAGAATCGACGAAGTAACAATCGCAAAGTTAGCACCATAGGGCTCAAGCTTACGCATAACAGCCCCGCGAAAGGCAAGCTCTTCAATAATAGGACCAATAAGCACCACGTAGAGTATGCCCAGCGGTGAGGAGAGCATCATCATAACCGAGCTATCCATTGAGTCCGTTGCCGAAAGCCCTGCGGGCCTCAGGATAGTTTCTGCAAGCATAGCCAAAAGAACCGTTGAAAACTGAATGCCAAACATGAGCGCAATAAGCTCAAAAATGCCAGAGGCTCGTGGGCTTGCGTTGCGTTTGGTAATATCCGTGGTCAAAAATTTCTTGCCACGAATAAGGAAAAACCACGCCAAGCCACACGTCATGGCAATAAGCTGAGCGATCATGATAAGGTCAATGTGCTTACCAATCAAACTGGTTACATCAGTTTCATTGAGAAAGTTGCTTGGCCCCTCAGCTGCCAGCATGAGAATTGCGCCAAGAACACCCGCACCTAGTTGTATGGTGAGAATAAACGCCAAAACAGTAAGGCAGGTAGACATAATGTCACGCCTGAGTGAGGTATGCGAGGGAAAAGGTACAAAGTTTTGTGGAGGAACAGGCGGTTGCTGAAACTGCTGCGCGCCATAAGGTTGCTGGGGCAGCTGTGCGCCATAGGGTTGCTGCACGTCATAAGGCGGTTGTGCAGGCGGCTGCGGGCTGAGCGGCTGATTCAAAGCAGGTTGTTCCTGCGGAGTATGGGTTTCGTTAGTCATAGTGTCCTCACAAATACTTAAGATTACTGCTCTATAGTGTACCTTACCTGTTCAGCTTTACGATAGGGGCATACCCTAACAAGAGCTTTTTGGTGGCATTAAGCTTATTGAAGCGTATCGAAATGGCATCGCCCTCAAGAGCCTCAACCACACCTCGTCCAAAGACCTTGTGGTCAACCTCATCACCAATTTTGAAATCGGGTATTTCGGCGGCGTTGATGCTGTGGTAGCTGACGGGCTGATTTTCAAAACGACTTGCCGTTTTTGCCGTCGCCAGCGAGCCAGAGCTGCCCGAACCAAAAATGCCGCGCCTATCTCCCCGTTTTTCCCAGCCGGTGCCCAAATAACCCTGCGACCCAACACCACTCAAGCTCAAAAGCTCGGTAGGGATTTCAGCAACAAAACGCGAACGAGGATTTGCCTGCGTTGAACCAAAGAGCGAGCGTACCTGAGCGTGCGTTATATGCAAAAGTTCGCGCGCGCGGGTTATGGCAACGTACGCCAACCGGCGCTCCTCCTCGGCATCTCCTTCGCTTTCAAGCACCGAAGCAATATGAGGAAAAATGCTCTCCTCTAACCCAGCAATGAACACAACGGGGAACTCAAGTCCTTTTGCAGAGTGAACCGTCATAAGCGTAACAAAAGACTCGCCCTCAATAAGACTATCCAAATCTGAGCGGAGTGCCAACCACTCCATAAAGCGCCCGAGCTGCGCCAAAGGGGACGGTACGATTTTGTCACGTTTTTCGTTTTCGTCTGCGAGCGGCTCAGAGTCAAACTTCTCAAGTTCAGCACCAAACCCATCGAGCTCAGCGCCAAACTCCTCAAACTCATCGTCAAACTCGTCTTGATGGCCCTCATCAAACTCTTGGGCAACACCAAAAAACTCTCGGATATTTTCGAGCCTACCTTTTGCTTCGTCAGTTCGCTCAGCCTCTAAGGCAGCCTCAAGTCCACTGCGCTCCACAATCATTTCAACTATGTTTCTCAGTTCGCCAGAGTATTGCCCTGCGTCTTTGAGTAGCTGCATAAACTCCGCCAAAGCGTTCTTGGCGCTTGCCCCGATGCCGTCTTCCACCAGTGCAAGCGCAACGGCTTCAAGAAAGGTGCAGCCCTCCCGCGCAACAATGTCCTCAATTTTTGCCACCGTTGTTTTACCAATACCCCGGCGTGGCGTGTTGATAATGCGCTTGGCAGAAATGTCATCGGCGGGGTTAATCACGCATTTAAGATACGCCATCACGTCGCGTATCTCCGCGCGGTCAAAAAAGCGGGTGCCGCCCACTATGCGATACGGCACACCAGCGCGAAGCAGCATATCCTCCAAAGTACGCGACTGAGCGTTGGTACGATAAAACACCGCAAAATCTGCGTAAGGGCGATTAGCACAGTGTAATTTTTCAATCTCAGACGCTATCCAGCGACCCTCATCTCGTTCATCAGAAGCCTGATAAAGAGCTATCTTTTCTCCCCGCACGTCCTCGGTAAAAAGCTCCTTTTTTTTGCGCTTCTCGTTGTTGGCAATAACGGCATTTGCCGCCTCAAGAATGGTAGAGGTTGAGCGATAGTTGCGCTCCAGCTTTTGCACCGAAGCCTCAGGGTAGTCATGCTCAAACTCGAGAATGTTGCGAATGTCAGCCCCACGCCACGAGTAAATGGACTGGTCGTCATCGCCCACCACCATAATATTGCGATACTTCGCAGCTAATAGCTGACTAATGGAATACTGGGCATGATTGGTGTCTTGATACTCGTCAATGAGCAAATAGCGAAAACGCTCTTGATAGGCATCAAGCACCGCAGGGTTTTGCGCAAGCAGCCGATGAGCATTAAACAGTAGGTCATCAAAATCCATGGCGTTTGCGCGCAAAAGACGCTCCTGATACACAGCATATACTTGAGCGGCAAGACGGTCGTAGCCGTTGTTGGCTTGTTCTTTAAGTTCATCAGGAGCAATAAGCTCATTTTTTGCGTTAGAAATGCGGGCGCGAATACCATTGATGGGAAAGGTTTTATCGTCAATGTTAAGCGTGGCGTACAGCTCTTTGAATAAACGCTTGGCATCGCTCTCGTCAACAATACTAAAATCTCGCGTAAAGCCAATTTTCTCGGCATCGGCACGCAAAATACGCACGCACATCGCATGGAAGGTCGCCACCCACATACCGCGTAGCTGCCCTCCGAGCAAGCCAGCAAGACGCTCGCGCATCTCGTTGGCAGCCTTATTGGTAAAGGTAATAGCCAGTATCTGGTAGGGCGACACGTGCAGATCGTTTATGAGATGAGCAATGCGATAGGTAAGCACCCGTGTTTTACCCGTGCCCGCACCTGCCAGCAACAGTAGAGGGCCTTGGGTTGTTTCTGCCGCCAGCCGCTGCTCGGCATTAAGGTTCGCCAGATTAAAAGACATAGCTGCGCGTAGCTCCTGAGCAATTAAACTATCGACTTGCCAAGCACCGCAGCAAGAGCGCGAAGCTCTTCGAGCAACTCGTCAAACTGAGCAATAGTCAGCTGCTGAGGTCCGTCTGATTTAGCCTGTGCGGGGTTAGGGTGAACCTCTATCATAAGCGAGTCGCAACCCGCTGCCACTGCAGCCTTAGCCAAGGCAGGAACAAGGTCAACTTGACCGGCAGGGTGTGAAACATCAACGCATATAGGGAGCAAAGAACGCTTGTGGATAACGGGCACTGCAGCAATATCAAGCGTAAAACGTGTTGCGTTTTCAAAGGTACGCAAGCCACGCTCGCACAGCATGATATTAGGATTGCCGCCCATGGTTAGATACTCAGCAGCAGCAAGCCACTCGTCGATAGTCGCCGCCATACCACGCTTGAACAAAACGGGCTTATGATTTTCTGAGGTCGCCAAGCCAACAGCCTTAAGCAACTCAAAGTTTGCCATATTGCGCGTGCCAATTTGTAGGCCATCAACGTAATTTATGGTCATGTCGATGTGCTGCGTATCAACTACTTCGGTTAGCGTTTTGAGATTGTGACGCTTGCCCACCTGCGCCATGAGGCTTAAGCCCTCCTCGCCCAAACCTTGAAAAGAATACGGGCTCGTGCGGGGCTTAAATGCACCGCCGCGAATCCAGCTAAGCTTGTTTTTTTCGAGGCAAGCGGCAACTTGCTCCATCTGCTCGGCATCTTCAATGGAACACGGGCCAGCGAGCATAGTTATGGTGTCTTTTTGGTGATAAGGAACGTAACTCATGCGTGCATCTCCTTGCTCACCTTGAGGATTACGGAATAAATAGTACGCAGGTCGTCGTTGAAGAGTGGGCCGTCGTTGAAGCTCGTAATGCGCTCAAATATCTCTTCCTCGCGGCGCGGGTCGTACAAGCCCAGCTGAGCCTGCGGTTTGAGGCTTCGAATAGCAAGTGACAACATGGCGCGGGCATTGAGCAAAGCAACAACTTGCTCGTCAATCTCGTCAATGGTTGCACGGTGTTCTTCGATAGCCAAAAGGGCATCTTTGTCAAAATCCATAGCACACATAGTTTTTCCTTTCATAGTGACTGCATTTGCGCCATCTGGTTTTGCGCGCCTTTTAAGGTAAGCGCCACCAGAGTGCTTCTGCATCAGCGTTCTTTACAGAATAGCACATATACACAAGCGCTTGTGTAATGGTTTGGTGTCGAAGTGCAGGTTGCGTACGTGTGTGGAAAAAGTGTAGGGCAGGTTTTACCGCTCTGCTAGGCTAGGCTGGCGCAATAACTAAAGGATCGATTGGCAGGACGGTAAAAGACTCAAAGCCAGACTCAGTAACAACGCCGCAGTCTTCAATACGAATACCGCCAAAACCGGGCAGATAGACCCCTGGCTCAACGGTAACTACGTTGCCCACAACCAACTTTGCATCTGCTTTAGGAGCAAGGCGGGGCAGCTCATGTACTTTTATACCAACGCCGTGCCCTAAAGAGTGCAGGAATTGTTTTGCGTACCCGTGTTTTTTAAGAACGTTTGCCGCACATTCGTGTACCTGTTCACCAGTAATTCCCGGTTTAATGATGTCTCGAGCAGCTTCAAAAGCAGCGAGAACAACATGGTATAGGGCGTCTTGTTTGCTGTTAGGTACGTCCATGAAAAGCGTGCGGGTAGTATCAGAACAATAGTCGCGGTACCGCACGCCGTAATCGAGGAGTAAAAAGTCGCCCTTTTGCACAGCACGGTTCGTTGGCACCGCATGCGGGTTGGCAGTGTTTGGCCCAGAGGCAACAATGGTGGGAAACGCAATGCCCTCTGCACCCTGCGCGCGCATAATATGCTCCAGTTCAGCGGCAATTTCAATCTCGGTAAGGCCGGGGCGCAACCATTCGAACAGCTTATAAAAAGCTGCATCGCTTATTTCTTGAGCTTTTTTGAGAAGTTTAAGTTCGGCAGGAGTTTTTACCGCACGCAACTTGGTAATAAACTCCTCGGTTTCTACGAGTTCCAGCTCGGTGAAGCCTTTTTCTCCGAGTGCTTTTTCAAGTGCCCTAAAGCGATTGAGCGGAAGGTCATTTTCTATGGCAACCCGGAGGGGCTTTGGAGGTTTTGCCCACGCTTTTGCGTAGTTTTCAAGTTCGCGCGCCACAAACTCACTGTGCGCGAGAAGGGTGTCATCGATGAGCCACTCCTCTTTTGGGTCGCGCTCGCGCATGATACCAGAATAGCGTCCGTCGGTATGAAGAGCAGCACCGAGGCTCGTAATAAGAGCCGTATGCGCTCGCTCACTGTCAAAAACCAGCTCCCAGCCCGTAAGCCAACGCAGATCTGAGGTGTGCGTAACCACGCAAGCGTCAAAATTGTGCTCCTGGAGCGTTTCGCGCAATTGTTTAAGAGTCTGCGTCATAACTGCGCCCCCTCAAGGTGTTCAATAAGATAGGCAACTGCCTTGTGATAGCTCGTGGCACCTTCTCCCTTGAATTGCGCAAGACATACCTCGGACATAACCGATTTTTTACGAAACTCCTCGCGCGCATCTATGTCGCTCAAATGAACCTCAATCACAGGAATAGAAATGGCAGCAATGGCATCGCGCAGGGCATAGGAGTAATGCGTGTGCGCTGCAGGATTGTACACAACTCCGTGGCAGCTTCGGTAAGCATTGTGGAGTGCGTTGATAAGATGTCCTTCGTGGTTGCTCTGATAAAACTTTAATTCGATGGCGTTTTTGTCGCCACGAGGCTCATTGTACGTTTCATCAACAAACTGCCGTATAGATTTTTCGAGAGCGTTAAGGCTCGCGCAGCCATACACCTCTGGTTCACGCCAGCCTAAAAGGTTGAGGTTAGGGCCGTTAAGAACGAGTAGTTTCATGGTTTGTTCCTTTCTGGGGCACAGCGGATAAGGTTCTCAAAACGCTCAGAGCTCAAGCCTGCTCTGCGCCCACAGGATAAGATGTATTTTTACGAGGTCTGGATCAACGGCGACTGCTTGCCAGTTGCCCGGCGAGGTTACGAACACAAAGTTGAGTTCGCCCGCGCGATTTTTCTTATCGTTGAGCATGCGGCCAAACAGTTCATCGACAGGATAACTCTCTTTGAGTTCGCTCAGACCGAGGGCATCAAGCAAGGTGTTCTGGGTTGCTTGAAAAGTTTTGAGCGCTTCTGTTTGTGAGGAGGGCTGGGGGGCTTTAGGATCTTGGCAAGCCTCCAGTGCCTCAGGAGCCAAAGCAGCCGCAAAGCGCATGCCTTCTGCCACTGCCCTACCGTGCGAGATTGTGCCATAACCTGCAACCGCTTCAAGGGCATGGGCAAAAGTGTGTCCGTAATTCAAGCACAGGCGCTCGCCGGTTTCTTTCTCGTCTGCGGCAACCACCCTGCCCTTAAACGTCAGCGAGCGAATAATCGCCTCTTGCACTGTTTTTGTATCCTGAGCGCGCAGGGCGGCGACGTTTTTGGCAAGCCATTCAAAAAATGAGCCACCTTCAACCAGCGCAGATTTTGCAATCTCAGCGTAGCCGTTGTCCCACTCCTCACTTGGTAAGGTGTTAAGCGTATCGAGGTCAATCGCCACGAGGACAGGCTGAGCAAAGGTGCCCACAAGGTTTTTGCCCGCTGGTATATTAACGGCGGTTTTGCCACCAATCGACGAGTCTACCATAGCAAGCAGCGAGGTGGGAATCTGCACGCAAGAAACACCGCGCATATACGTGGAGGCAACAAAGGCGGCAAGGTCGCCAACCACGCCACCACCAAGGGCTACCACCACGCCATCTCGACCCATGCCTTGTGCGGCAAGTTCTTCCCAAAGTGTCTGGGCCTGTTCAAAACTTTTACTCTGCTCGCCTGCTGGAATCACCGCTTCGCAAACGGTAAAACCTGCCTGTTCCATACTGGAGCGCACCGTTTTGAGATACAAAGGGGCAACATTGCTGTCCGAGATTATGCAGGCATGAGAGCCCTTGGTGGGCTTTGCAAGCTGTGACCCGAGCCCTGCAAGCAAACCCGTGCCCACATAGATGCGGTATCCACGGGCAGGGGTGGAGGTGCTGCCGGTGGCGGTAGCAGTGCCGGTGGCGGCAGCAGTACCAGTAGTAGTAGCAGTGCCAGTGGCGCCAGCGGACACCGCCTGATTAAACGCTATTTCTAAGCAGTGGGTACTCACAAAATGCCTTTCTTTTTGAGAAGCCGGTGTAGTTGGTTGGTAACCTGCCCAATAGATAAGCCGCTCGTGTTGAAGGTAAGTGTGGCGGATTCTTCGTAGAGTGCACGGCGTTGTTCAAGAAGCTCGGCAGGCGGTGTTGTGCCTTGGAGGAGCGGACGAGTTTCTGGACGAGAAATGCGACCAACCGCCTCGGCGGCACCCACTTCAAGATAGATAACCGTACCCAGCTCTTTGAGCAGCGAGCGATTTTCCGCAAGTAAAACCACGCCTCCTCCGCAAGAAAGAATACAACGTTCATGGTCTTTCATGCTTTTAAGAAACTCATGCTCACGTTTGCGAAAGCCCTGCTCCCCTTCCGTTTTGAAAATCTGCGAAATGGGCATATTTGCTTCGCCAGCGATAATCTTGTCTGCATCAAGGCACGGCATTTCAAGACGACGCGCGAGTTTTCTGGCTATGGTTGATTTCCCTGAGCCCATGAAGCCAATAAAAATGAGGTGGCTGGCAGGACTGGGGGCGTTCGTAGGGCTTTGAGCAACAGCTGTTTTTGAAGGGCTGGATTGAACAGCCGAATTAGCAGGGCTGCCTGAGTTGCTCATTTTGTGACCCTCGCAACATAGTGTTCAAAGGCGGCGATAATGTCGCTCATGGTGTCGTGCCCAAACTTATCGAGATAGGCATCTGCCAACACCAAAGCAAGCTCTGCTTCCGCCACTACTGCGGCAGCGGGAACGGCACAAACGTCGCTTCGCTCCTTTGAGGCGGCAACGGGCTTATGCGTGATAAGGTTAACAGTGCCAAGCGGTGAGGTCATCGTAGGAATAGGCTTCATAACGGCGTGGGCTATCAGCGTTTCGCCTGTAGTCATGCCACCCTCAAGCCCTCCTGCAAAGTTGGTGGCGCGCACGGGCTGGATTTTGCCCGTTGCATCGTCAGAACAAATAATTGCGTCGTGGACTTCGTTGCCTTGCAGCGTGCCCGATGCAAACCCCAAGCCAAACTCCACACCTTTTATCGCAGGAATACTCAGAATGGCAGCACCAATGCTGCTGGTAAGGCGTTTTGAAGGCTCGGCATAGCCACCTATGCCCGGAACCAGACCTGTTGCGGCTACCGTAAACCAGCCTCCCAAACTTGTGCCTGCTTCGCACGCATTTTCAATGGCGGCAACCATAGCTAATGAGGTTTCCTCGTGCGGACAGCGCACGGGCGAGGATTCAATACGCTCTTTTGAAAACACAGCAGACTTGCGCTCTATTTCTTTTTGCGGAAGTTCCACGCTGCCAATGCGCGTAACATAGGAGCTAATTTCTACGCCAAGCTGGGCTAAAACGGCCTTAGCCACCGCTCCTGCAGCAACCCGTGCTGCTGTTTCGCGCGCGCTGGCACGCTCAAGAATATTGCGACAATCGGTGGTGTCTGTTTTGAGCGCACCCACCAAATCGGCGTGTCCGGGGCGTGGTGAATGCTCAAGCGTGAGGTCTGCTGGCGGCGCACCCTCAGCAGCCATGCGCTCTTTCCAGTTTTCCCAGTCTTTGTTCTCTATTTCAAGGGCCAATGGTGAACCCAGCGTTTTGCCAAAGCGCACGCCACTTTTTATCGTAACGGTGTCTGTTTCTATAGCCATACGACCACCGCGTCCGTAACCACTTTGGCGACGCGCAAGGTCGGCGTTAATGGTGGTGGTGCTTATGGTTACGCCAGCAGGCACGCCAGATACCACAGCAATAAGGCTCGGGCCGTGAGATTCACCAGCAGTTATGTAATCCATGTGTTTTCCTCACTTTGCTACCGCATACTACAGCGTAGTACGACGCATTACGGCGTAGTACCGCATAATCGCTGGATTTGCTCCAAGGTGGTGCTCATTTGATTGTACAGGAACTTGCGTACTTTGCGAAGTAGCCCGCACTTAATCGCCAAGTAAGAAATACCATATTTTTCGCCCTACAGGAATGTAGTGGCTAGTGAGAGCGGCGGCGGAGTTCTGCTTGTGCAGCTTGAAGCATGATCTCGCGGGGAGCTGTTACCTTGAGGTTTAAGGTGGTTGCCCACAGCTCAATGGTGAGCGCTGCTTGTTCGATGAGCATTCCAAGGCCGTCGAAGCCGCGCGCGCCTTTGGCGCGCGCGGCTTTCAAAATCTCTGTTTCGCCATGGCCATATACAACATCTAAAACCGTGTGGTGCGGCAAAATAAGCTCAGGAGGGATAACCGAACCATCCCCCGCCTTCATTCCTACCGGAGTGGCGTCAATAATAAGCGAAGACTCAGCACACAGCTGCTCAAGAACATCGCGGTCTTCATAACTTGCTACGGGGAAATGTGACAAAATCGTACCGTCCCCTTTGGCGTTTCTACTAAGCACTACCACCGAAGCTGCACCGGCTTGCTCTAACTCAAAGGCTGCTGCCGCTGAGGTAGGGCCGGTTCCGCACACTATCGCCGAAATCCCCTGCAAATCGAGGGACGCCTCACGCTCCAAAAATCTGCAAATCCCTGCGCCATCGGTATTGGCGCTGCGTATCAGTGGCTGAGCCGCTTCCAATTCAGAGCCAGCCTCAAAGCTCAAAACATTGGCAGCACGAGCGGTATGCGCCGCTTGACCCGCCACACCTGCAAACACCTCGTTGGAACAAGCAAAGGCCTCGGACTTATAAGGCATGGTCACGTTTAAGCCGAGAAAACCATTCTCTTTGCCGGTGCGTTTGACAGCTTCTGCAACAAAGGCTTCAAAAACTGCAGCATTCTCGCACGGATACAAACCATACTCCCAGTCAAGCCCCAACGCCTCATACGCAGCAGTATGTATCACAGGAGAAAGCGAATGGTCGATAGGATAACCCACCAAGCCAACGCGCGTGTGCTGCTTCCATCCGTTAGGAATGTCCAAGTTTTCCATAGTTATCTCTCAGGTTTCATGTCGCCGAGAAACAACTTTTCAATGCGACGCAAAATAAGCGTGTGCTTCAAATCCTTTTTGGCCTGCGGTAAAACCATAATCGCCCGCATACCGAGCAAGCGAGCGCCAAATATGTCGGTAAGCAGTTGGTCGCCGATAACCACGGTGTTTCGACGCGCAGCACGCGACCAGAGGGACCAGCGCGAGCTGTGTGGACGAGGCATATCAGATGAACCCTGTGCTTTTCTCAAGGCACGCAAAAACGCAAAGGGGGCAGGTTTCATCGCCTTATACACCAGCGGGAGCCCAAAGGTTTTAGCGTGGTCAAACACTACCTTATGCCAGTTGTTAGAAATAAGACAAATCTGCAAACCCTGCTCCTTAAGCGCAGTAACCCAAGTAACAACAGCGGCAGGAGGCGCTGCGGTTCCGCGCGGAACAAGCGTATTGTCAATATCAAGAAGCACGGTAGTTATCCCCTGCTCCACTAGCTCAGCAGGGTTTATCACTTCAACCGAACTCAAAAACTCGTCGGGCTTAAAAAAGGACACGGTTCTCCTCGCAATAGCAGGACTACAACAGGGCTACTCGAACTAAAGCAGGACTACGACAAGCCTACAGCAGAGCTACAACAGACCCACAACAGCCTACTCAGAAATGCCAAAGACCTCACGATACACGGCTTTTGCTTCCTCAAACTCATCTAAGGTTTTGCAGAAGGTATGGAAGCCCTCTTTGGACGTAAGCACGTAATAAAGATATTTGGTTTTATCGGGCTGGGCAGCAGCAGCCAAAGACGCCAGCTGCGGAGAACAGATGGGGCCTGATGGCAACTGGTCAACCTGATAGGTGTTGTACGGACTATTGACCTCTAGGTCAGTGAACAACAGCGGGTGCCCATCATACGTGGGTCCAAGCGCATACACCACCGTTGCGTCAATTTGCAAGCGCATGCCCTCATGCAAACGATTGTAAATAACTGACGAAACAATCGGTCGCTCCTCGGTAGCAGCCGTTTCCTTTTCGATAAGCGAGGCAATGATAACAACATCATAAAAGCTCAGATTGTGTTCCGTCGCATAGGTTAAGTCGAGCTGCCCCGCCTCCGTTGAAAACTGGCTCAACAGGGTGCGGACAATATCGTCTGCGCTTGCACCCTCAGCTATGTGATAAGTCTTGGGATACAAAAATCCCTCAAGCGAGTTGTTGTAAATCTCCGGAGCCATTTCTTTGAGGAAGGGATAATCGTTGACGTATTTGTCAGCCGAATAAACGAGCGCAAGAAACTCAGCAGCAGGAACTCCGCAGGCTTGCTCAACAAGCGCAGCGGTTTGTTCGACGGTAATGCCCTCGGGCAAGGTAAGCGGATTGGTGTTAATTTCTGGCCCATTTTCGAGCAGAGTAATGAGGAGGTCGAGGTCCATACCCGTGGTAAGCTCATAGGTTCCCGGCTTCAACGAGGACTCCGCATTGCGCTGAACCACCGCGTTTCTAAACTCTTTTTCGTCGGCGATAACGCCCTTGCTTTTAAGAGTTTTTGCAATGTCTTTGGTGGAAGCGCCCGCGTTTATAGTCACCGTAACCGGTAGCCCGGGCTCAACAGTTGACTGCGGTTTGTTAAACATATCGTAGAGATACAGTCCGCCGCCAACAAGAACGGCAGCAACTAAAAGCACGGCGATAAATGCAACAATTCTGTGCTTGGTATGGTTGCCATCGCCGCTCATGTCATCGAGAGCTTTAACCGCATGCACGGTGGGAGTGCCACCAGAAAACTCTCTGGCGGCAAAGGGCTCAGCTGAGCGATTGTTCGAGCGGTTGCTCGAGCGGTTGTTTGGGAGATTGGCTGAGCGTTTGCCAGAGCGATTGCTGGGAGGATTGGCGGGCGGGTTAGCGGAAGAACCAGCGGTGTCCTCAGAGCGCGAAAGACGCTGCGAACGCTCAAAACGTTCGGAGCGGTACGGGCGCTCAGGGCTTGGCGTTGCGCCGCGCTGATACTCTGAAGGTGCAGACGAAGGACGTGCCCTCTTAGGAACATAAGGTGCGTCGGCTTCTTGCCCCGTTTTTTGCTCACGTCTATTCTCGGTCATCTATACCTCCTTGCGAGCCGTTAGTGTAGCACAATCAAGGTAGCTTTGGAGAAATAAACTCGCTGCCACCATGTCGATTTTGCCACGCATGAGCCGCTCGTTTTGTCCTGCCTCTTTGAGCGCACGGCGAGCCTGCGCACTGCTCAGGCGCTCGTCGGTAAAAGCAAGCGGGATTTCTGTTTGCTCAGAAATGTGCTGTGCCTGCGTGCGAATGCGCTTTGCCTGGCTATGCTCTGTGCCATCGAGCGAAACAGGCAAGCCACACAATAAAAGCTCTGGTTCGTAATCCTCAAGAATACGCTTGAAGCTTGGGTGGTTGTCCATTACTTCTTGGGTTGATAAAGTGCTTATTGGAAAAGCAATTTTTTGGGCAGCGTCTGAAACCGCAATGCCGCAACGTTTTTCGCCTATGTCAAGTGCGAGGATACGCATTATTATTTGTTCGCCTCTTTGGCGTTTGAGGCGTCAACCGCAGTCGAAGCGTCAACCGCAGCCGAGGCAGTTGGGGTAGCAACGTCGCCAGGGGCAACACCAAGCAAGGCGCGCGCAGCGTCAAGTGCTGCGTCAAGCCCGGCTGCATCTTTGCCACCCGCTTGCGCCATAGTTGGTTTGCCGCCGCCACCGCCCTTTATCAAGGGCGCAGCGTGCTTAATAACGGCTCCTGCATCAAAGCCACCTTCTACCGCCCGGGCGGTGGCGGCGGCCAAAATAAGAGGCGAGCCCTCTAGGCGTTTTGTTGCTAAGACGGCTGCGGCAGCATCTCCCAAAGCCTCACGCAAGCTATCCCACGTTGAGCGCAAATCATCAACTTCAAGACCGTCAATGCGAGCGCACACCAGCTGGTATCCGCCTGCTTGGCCCTCAGCGTCTGCTCCAGTGCCACCTGCACCAGCAGCATCTGCATCAGCAGCGCCCACCGTAACTGCCGTTGCAGCAAGCGAACTGCTGTCCTCGGCACGAGCAGCTTTTCTAAACAAAGAAAGCTCCTGTTCCAATTCTTTATTGTGAGCAAGCAGTGCTTCAAGCTTGGCGGTAAGCTCTGCGGGGGCTGCCTTAACCAAGGCTGCAGCAGCACGTAGCTGCTCCTCCTCATTGCTTACGTGCGCAAGCGCATCAAAACTCGTAACCGCCTCAATACGACGCATATTGGCACCCACACTCGATTCACCCAAAATCTTGAGAAAACCAATCTGGGCGGTGTGGCTTACGTGCGTGCCTCCGCACAGTTCGCAAGACTCCGCACCTGCCTCCAAAACACGCACCTGCTCGGCGTACTTCTCACCAAAAAGCGCAGTAACGCCCTTTGCACGAGCATCGTCCAGCGAGGTTTCATAAGAAGTAACCGCACTGTTTTTCATAATAAGGTTATTAACCAGCTCCTCAACCTGCGTAAGCTGCGTGCGGCTTACCGCCTCAAAATGAGTAAAATCAAAGCGGAGGTGGTCAGGCGCTACCAGCGAGCCTGCTTGCTTGACGTGCTCGCCCAGGACCTGCTGGAGCGCATAGTGCAACAGATGGGTTGCGGTGTGATTGCGCTCGATGCGCTCACGACGATTGATGTCGATGCGCGCGTGCACCGTATCGCCCACGCTGAGCTTTCCCGTTATGTGCCCCACGTGCGCAAAGATGGCCTTTTCAAAAACCTTGGTGTCCTCAACGATAAAAATGTTGGGTGTTTCTTGTGAGCTTTTTTTTGCAGCTTCTTGTGCGGTTTCCTGTGCATCTGAGTTCTTGCCGTTTTCAATTACTAGCAGCTCCCCCGCATCGCCCAGCTGTCCGCCCATCTCACCATAAAAAGGTGTAGCGTCCAAAATAACTTGAGCTTTTTGCCCGTCGCTTATCATGGACACTTGCTCACCGTCAACAATGAGGGCGTGCACCTGCGCAGTGTGCTCAAGATGCTCATAACCCACAAACTGAGTAGCACCCTGCTCGTGCAAAATCTCGTTGTACACGGCAACAAAGGTGCCCCACGCATCATCTTTGGCATGCGCACGGGCACGCTCGCGCTGCGAGCTCATGTGCTTCTCAAACCCCTTGCGATCAACGCCAATGCCTTGCTCGGCAGCTATTTCAATGGTCAAATCAAGCGGAAAACCAAAGCGGTCGTGCAGCTCAAAAGCAGATGCTCCGTCCAACACAGGACTTTCGTTGTCAGCTTTATTATCGGTTTTATTGCCAGCCGCCGCCGTGAGCGCAGCAAGATGCTGGTCAAGGTAGAGCTGCCCTTGACGCAGGGTCTGAGCAAAACGCTCCTCCTCGGTAGTTACAATACGCAAAATAAGCCCGCTGTTTTCCGCAAGCTCAGGATACACGCTGCCCATCTCGTCAATAACAGCGGTAATGAACTCACCCAAAAACGGCGGCTCAATACCCAAGAGCTGTCCGTGACGCATGGCACGCCTAAGCAGTCGCCGCAGCACAAAACCACGACCCTCGTTGGAGGGCAAAATACCATCGGCAATCATAAAGGTAACGGCACGTGCGTGGTCGGCAACAATGCGGAGCGAAAGGTCGCTTTTGGCAGTCGTACCCTTTGCGTCAAACTCCCCTTGATAGGTAAGGCCACTCAGGCGCTCGCCCACCGCTATAAGCCCGCGCAAAATGTCAGTTTCATAGTTGGACTGCACGCCCTGCAAAATCGCAGCGGTGCGCTCAAGGCCCATGCCGGTGTCAATATTTTTCTTAGGCAAGGGCGCAAGCGTTCCGTCTTCTTGGGCATCAAACTGAGTAAACACGCAATTCCAATACTCTAAAAAGCGCGCGCACTCACAGCCCGGCCCACAATCAGGATTATCACAACCAAACTCAACACCTTGGTCATAATAGAGCTCAGAACACGGCCCACACGGCCCCGTTGGTCCTGCACGCCAAAAATTATCTTTCTCGTCGAGGCGACGAATATGGTCATCGGGCACACCAAGTTTTTTCCAAATCTCAACCGTTTCATCATCGTCAAGATAGACGGTAAAATAGAGCCGCTCGGGGTCAAAACCCAGCACGTCGACAGAAAACTCGTAGGCCCAGGCGCACATTTCCTCTTTGAAATAGCTCCCAAAACTAAAGTTGCCCAGCATCTCAAAAAAGCTCAAATGCCGCCCGGTAGTGCCGATAATGTCGATGTCGGTGGTGCGAACGCATTTTTGCACGGTGGTAGTGCCATTAAAAGGAGCCTCGAGCTGTTTTTGCTGCAAGAAATAGGGCTTAAACTGCACCATGCCCGCACTGGTAAGCAGCAGCGAGGGGTCGTCAGGTATAAGTGACGATGAGGGCATGCGCTTGCTGCCCTTGGATTCAAAGAATGCAAGGTATTTTTCTCGCAACTCCGAGCTTTTCATGTACATCTCCTCGATAATCAAAAACGAATGTTTTCATTATAAACTACCGAGCCCCGTCTTTGCGAGTTTCGCTTGAAGTACGCAGTGGCGAACGTTGCTGTGTAACCAATAGACAAAAGACCCCCTGCTTCGGCTTCGCCGAGGCAGGGGGTCTTGCACACGAGCAGAGCTCTATTTCTTAACCTTGATGGTTATGGTCTTTGTTGCCTTACCTTGCGAGTTCTTTGCGGTAATGGTTATCTTATAGGTTCCCGGCTTAATACCCTTTTTGATAGTGAGCTTGCCTGTTTTGGAAATCGAAATCTTTTTGGCAATGCTCTTAGGTGCTTTTATCGTAAGTTTTGGAGCAGGAAAACCGTTGACCTTAAAGGCAATGGTGGTCTTTTTATAGTTCTTCTTTAAAGTAACTTTTGACTTGCCACCCGTAATAGTAGGTTTAACAAGTTTTTGGTTTACCTTAACCGCAACGGCCTTGTTAACGGTGCCA